>BNJT01002908.1_pt1 | contig 43331 bp, 48 predicted proteins | sample 8540491 | NCBI WGS metagenome assembly BNJT01 (sample SAMD00202455, study PRJDB9452) | human saliva metagenome | host: Homo sapiens | reverse complement strand
GAGCTTAATGATATAGCAATTTAAACATATTTACAATATTTGAAAATAATTAACAGATATAAGATTTAAATAAGGAGACCAACTATAATTAAATTTACTGATTTTATTAAAGATTTTACAGATGGGAAGGATTCAGGCAGAATGAAAGGTTAAAATTTCATAAAAAATGCTTGAATTTCTGTGGAGGAGAAAAGAATACAGCACAATATTTGTTTGAAGATGATGAAAAATTCCAGATAATATGTGGACAACTTTAAACAGTTGGAGAGCCAAAGAAGGTAAAAGTAGTAGACCAGATAATTGCGATTATTTAATTGCTTTTTGCACAGTATAATTTATATGGTTCAAATTTTTACATTTTTGGTGGAATTTATGAAGTAAAAAGCTTTTCCAGAAAAATTTTTATGAAGGTGATATGTTATAAAGTTACTGGAAGACTATAAAGAATATAGAAAAAGACTGATTGTAAAATTTGACCAAAAAGGGTCAAGCTTTTTGAGATGGTATTATCTTTTAAATGATAATGATATAGAAATATATGAATTATCCCCAGTCAAAATTTAAAAGAATTTTAATGGTTATCAGAATGTAAGTTTAAATCATAAAGAACTTCAGTATTATAAATGATGCAGAGCCAAGTTGAAAATTAGCTCTTTCATCTGTAAAGGCAGTATAGTTAATACAGATATGAAAACTGGAAAAATTATATGTCGGTTCTGCCTCTGGAAATAATCAGGTTTATGGCAGATGGGGATGCTATGCTAATTTTAGAGATTTAACAGGTGGAAATAAAGAATTTGAAGAACTTGTAAAACTAAAATGGAAAAGGACTATATTTTTAAAACTTTTAAGTATTCTATACTTGAAATTTTTCGATACCAAGACAAAAACAAGAGTATATATTGAAAGAGAAAGTTATTGGAAAAATGTTTTTAGAAACTATTTGGTATGAATTGGAATTGAACTATTAAAATAAAATTAAAAATTAGGAGAAAAATAATGAGTAAAATTTCTGTTGATAAAGTATACTATTCAGAGAAAAGAAAATGTTAGTAATGAAGATAGAGATAAGTTATACAATAAGAGAAATTCAATCTGTTTCAGATTATTTAAGAGCAATAGAAAGTGTATTAAGCAATTATTATTTTGCAGGAGATAGTTCGCCCTATAAAGAATTTTTGAAAAATTTATTTAGCAAAAGAAAATAAATGGAAGAAATTATATCAGATGGCATATTTTTGAGAGTACAATCAAAAATGTAATTTTATAATTCCAAGTGTTTTTAGAAATGTTAATTATATAAAAAATGAAGAGGAAATAATAAAAGAAGCTGAAATATCATATCCATTAGAAATTCAAAAAGCTGAAAATCAGGTGATAAATTAGCTTTAATGCAACACTACGGTTTACCCACAAGAATCTTAGACATAACAACAAATGCATTAGTTGGATTGTATTTTGCAGTTTCAGAAATTCAATAATGAGGGATGGAGTAGTTTATTTATTCTCCAAAAAGAATGGCAAAAGAGAAATCAATTTTATCTTCAAAAAGTACGCCTATTTTAGTAAAACTGCTTTATCCAAATTAACATATAAAGAAAAGAGATTATTAGAATTTTTGTTTTAAATAAAGTGAGACAATAAAAGAGATTTTGGTATCTTCTTTTAAAAATGAAAAATCATAGAATATTATCAATAATAGAGAAAGTTTATGATAATATAAAAATGGATGCAGGTTTTACTCCTAGTGATATAAAAATTTCAGATTTCTATGGATTAAATTTGTTTCTCCATTAGAAAACTAGATGAAAGGATTATCAGGACAAAATGTATGTTTATGATTTTTGGTTTAGATGGAATTTATAATGCTAATAAAAGAAGTACTCAAAATCTATAAAAAATGATAAAGAAATAATAGAGAGGATTGGAAGAAGTAGAGAAATTACAGGAAAAACTGAAGAGAAATAGAGAATAAAATAAATGAATTAAATGAAGAGGATAGAGAAGAGATGAAAGGAATGGTCTACTAAACGTATGTATGAGATAGAAGAAATAAGAAAAATAAATGAATTAGAAATAAAAGAAAAATTATAAATTTGAAGAAGAAATGCAAGAACATTAGATAAAATAATTACAAATTATATGTTACTTTTTATTCTCCTGAATCATGTTTTACCTACAAGAAGAAGAGTGGCATTTTATTGGTGATGATGGTAAAAAAGTATCTAGTGGTGAAGTTGTGATATTATTAAAAGTAAATATAAAAAGAGAATAAAAATGGAATTAGAAATAATTGAATTTCACAAAAGCAATATATCCTGACATGCAAAATAAATCACAGTATATAAAAGAAAAATATCTATAACTAAAAGGAAAAACATATGACTAACAATTTTACGGAATAGGTGTTGGAGTGGAGATCCTGAGGAGATAACTCTGAAAGCGACAATACCTTAAAAAATTAGATGTGGTATATGCCCGAAGCTAAAAAGGATGATGGCAGTGTGGCCTAGTGAAATAGCGAAACAGTATATAGAAGGAAGATGTGGAAAAAGGTTTTTGTAGAATTTCCCATGTTAAAATCCACTTGAAAGAAAGGGAAAATGCAAGAAAAAGAATGCAAAAACAGTTCAGAATTTATTAGATGAAGGAAAGAATGTGAGGATTCTTAACTGGCGATACAATGACATACAACGCACTTATGTGTGTACATTTTAGAGCATTTGCCAAAAGAAATATTCAGTTGAAAACAGTTCCAGGGGTTTTCATCATTTGTTGATATGGCATCGAGGTTTAATTTTCCTCTTATGATAGGAGATGAAACTTTAAAGGTTGTATCACTTAATAGGAAAACTCGACATTGAATCTGAACTGGAAAATAATGATAATATAGTTTTTATGAAAGTCAGCAGAAATTTTGAAAAAGTAAAAACAGGCACTTATAAAAACAGGTATAATAGACAAAGTCATTATGGTTTCAAACTGCGGGAAGGAAAAATCAGAAGAGGTTCATGATGATATAAAAGATTTAGTTGAGGATGATATTCCATATTTTACAACGATGATTGTTAAAAAGGGCGGATTTGAAAATGGAGTAGAGATTAGGAAATAATTATTTATAAAATTGATATAGATAGGGGTTAAAATGGATAAAATTGAAAAGGAATTGAGAGTAGTATGGTTTTGTTTCGCAAATCAAAGAATTGATGGAAAATGCAAGGAAACAGGTATCCGTAAAGATTAATAATATTCTTGTGCAGACTTATTGGGAAATTGGGAAAAGGTATTATAGAAGACGAACAGGAAAAATGAGTAAAGAGAGCAGAATATGGGAAAACTTTTAAAAGAATTGTCAAAAATTGACAAAAGAGTACGGAAAAGGGCTTTTCAAAAATCAAATTTATTTAATATGAGAAAATTTTATTTGAAATATCAAAATTCCAGACAGTGTCTGGAAAATTGAGTTGGATCCCATTATTGTGAGATTCTGAGTATATCTGATGATAAAGAAGGCATTTTATGAAAGAGAATGTAAAGAGTTCAAGATGGTCTGTCTCGGGGAATTAAAAAGGGCAGCTTTCAACATCATTATATCAAAGATTACTGCTTTCTTCTGGAGAAATAAATAAGAAAAAGTTTTTGGAATTGTCAAAAAGTAGGAAATGTTATTCAAAAACCACAAGATATAATAAAGACCCATATGTATTTGAGTTTTTAGGACTTCCTGAAGACAAATCTTTATTAGAAAGTGATTTAGAAAAACTCTCTTGTAAAACATATAGAAAAATTTTTACTGGAACTTGGAAAAGGTTTTATGTTTGTAGGCTCTCAATATGAATGAACTTTTGGGGAATAACCATTATTATGTGGATATGGTTTTTATAATAAAGTTCTTAGAAGTTATGTTTTGATAGAATTGAAAACTTCTAAAATTAATGCCTGAAGCTGTGGGTCAGATAGACATATGTACTAAACTATTTTACAGGCAAGTAATGATGAGTTTTGACAATGAACCGGTTGGAATAATTTTGTGCACAGATAAAAGAAAACGGTATTCAGTCTGAATATGCACTAGGTGGACTTTTCTAATCAGATTTTTGCTTCAAAATACACTTGTATATTCCTAATAAGGAAGTACTTGAAAATGAGGTGGAAAAAGTTTTGAGGGGAATATGATGAGAAAAATAAAAATTAAAAAGGAATAGAGAATGATAATTATGAATAAAAAGAATTACCGAAGTGTTCTGTTGAAATAACACTTTCTTTAATTTCTAATAAATGGAAAATACTTATAATAAGAGATTTACTCGATGGAACAAAAAAAGATTTGGAGAGTTGAGAAAAATCTATAAACGGAATTTCTAATAAAGTTTTGACATACAATTTAAGAGAAATGGAGGAGGACAATCTTCTTATAAGAAAGATTTATCCTGAAGTTCCTCCAAAAAGTTGAATATTTTTCTTACTGAAACAGGTTACAGTTTAAAAGCCAATACTGGAAAGTATGGACAAATGGGGTATAAATTACCGAGAAAAACAAAAATACGAATAACTGAAATTGTATCAAATTAATTATGGTTTTTCGATTTTTAAAAATTTTCATTGGTATAAGTTTTTAAATCAAAAGTCCTGATTTCTTCTACATTAATATAAAAAAGTTCAAAAAATAGGATTGTCAGGAGTTTTAAAAAGTTCTTTTATTGCTGGATATTCATTTAAAACTCTTGTTTTAAGATCAATATCATCAGTAAAATGAATATTTCCATTTACGGATATAAAATGATAAATAATCTTTTGAATGAGAGAGAAAAGAAACGTAAGGACATTTTAACTGTTTATAAACGTTTTTATTATTTGTAGTTGCAAGATATACTTTGTTTTTCTCAGAAAACAGATACTGAAAAATTCTTGTTTTTAGGTTTGCTATCATCGAGTGTAGCTAAAATCCGTAAGAGTTTTCTTTTTAATATTTTATTATAATCAATCATTTTAATTTCCTCCAAATATAATTTATTTCGAGTTAGCTAACTGTGTTAATTATAATTTAAAATAGAAAAATTGTAAAGAAGGCACAATTTTATTACAAGGTAACAAGATGGTAACTTTAGGAAGGGGAAAATGTTATATTAAATTTTATTTATCAAATAACAATGTTGTATCTTATGAAATATGCAGGAAGTAAATATTTGATATTTGAAAAAGCAAAAATAGTTAAAAAAATAATAATTTATAATTTGATGAAAACATAGAAAAATAAATGTTGAAAAACTTGATAAAATATCCATTTATCTTGAAAAATGGGAAAGTCTGGGAAGCATTTTTAAGAAGGATAAAAAATATTTGAATACAGAAATATCAGTAAGTTTTGAAATAAATGAAATATTATAAAAATAGAAAATAGAGGTAATTTTATGGAAAAAGTTTACTTCATAGGAGCAGGTCCTGGGGATCCGGAATTGATAACTGTAAAGGGTCAGAGAATAGTGAAAAGAGGCAGATGTAATTATTTATGCAGGTTCATTAGTTCCGAAAAGAAGTTATAAATTGTCATAAGGATGGAGCGAAATTTATAATTCTGCTTTCATGTCATTTGGATGAAGTTATAGATGTTACAGTAAAAGCGGTAAAGGCTGGAAAGAAAGTCGCCAGAGTCCATACGGGAGACCCTGCAATTTATGGGGCTCACAGGGGAACAGATGGACATGTTGATAGGTATGCAACAGAATATGAAGTTATTCCGGGGAGTGAGTTCATTTTTAGCTGCCGCGGCTGAAACAAAAGAATTTACATTGCCTAATGTTTCCCAGACTGTCATCTGTACAAGAATAGGGGGAAATACTGCTGTTCCTGAAAAGGAAAAGCTGGAAATAGCTGCTGAGACATGGGAGCTTCCATGGCAATATTTTTATCAGTTCAGATGATAGATAAAGTTGTAAAAACATTGTCAACTTCCATCCGACTGACAACACCTGTGTGCAGTCGTCAGAAAGCAAGCTGGCGAGACCAGAAAATAGTTTTTGGAACGCTTGAAACAATAGAAGAGAAAGTAAAAGAGGCAGGAATAAATAAAAACCGCTCAGATACTTGTCGGAGATTTTTAGGGGATCGAATATGAAAAATCAAAAATTATATGATAAATATTTTACCCATGAGTATAGAGAGAGAATAAAGGAATAAATTTCTAATAATTACAATGATAAATTATGAAATCAAATAAAAATTACATCGCATTTTATGATGTAAATCAGACGTAAAAATTTACGTCGCATTTACGACTGATTTCAAAAAGGACAAACAAACTGAACAGACTATTAAAAAGTTTAATTCAGAAAAATTATATTGCTGTTACAGGAAAAGGTAGAGGAACTAAGTATTTTAAGAGATAAAAAGGCTATACTGGCGGTCAGATAAAGGACCTCAGATAGAAAGGAAAATTCATGAAATTAGCATTTTGGACTGTAACCAGAGGTGCGGGAAATATTGCGAGAGAATATAAGGAACAATTACAGGCATTTAAAAAGGTTATGATATAGATGTTTTTACATTGAAAAATATGATGTAGAAAATACAATTCAGATAGAGGATTTCACTACCAATATAAATGAAAAGTTTTCCCTGGTATGATGGGCATATTTTCATAATGGCGAGTGGAATTGTAATTAGAAAGATAGCTGGACTGATAGGAACAAAGGATAAGGATCCTGCTGTACTTTTAATAGACGAGGGAAAACATTTTGTAATTTCTCTTTTGTCTGGGCATTTAGGTGGAGCAAATGAGCTGACGTATTTACTTGCGGGGCTCTAAATCTTATTCCTGTTATTACAACGAGTTCTGATGTTACAGGGAAAATAGCAGTGGATACATATCCTCAGAAAGTTAAATGCAGAGCTGGAAGATTTAAAATCAGCAAAGAGATGTGACTTCTTATAGTGAATGGGCAAAAAGTGAACATACTTTTACCTGAAAAACGTTAAGATGAATGGCAAAACTCAGCAGACGGCTTCATTCTAGTTTCAAATAGGAAAAATATTGAATATACCAGAATTTATCCTAAAAACTTAATTTTGGGTATCAGGGTGTAAGAAGGATACAAAAAGCAGAGGATATTTTATCTGCCATTGAAGACTGCCTAAATAAAAATAATTTAGATATAAAATCAGTTAAAAAAATTGCGACTGTTGATGTAAAGGAAAATGAAAAGGGATTGATTGATGCCGCTAAATCTTTAAATTTAGATTTAGAAATAATCTCAAGGGAAGAAATAAAAGATTCAGGACCAGTTTGAAGGTTCGATTTTGTAGAAAAGATATTGGAGTGAGGGCGGTATCAGAACCTGTTGCACTGCTGGCTTCATCACAGGAAGGGCATTTTATTGAGATGAAGGCAAAGATACAACGGAATAACAGTTTCAATTTATGAAGAGGAGTTAAAAATATATGAGTAATGGAAAAATTTATGTGGTGGGCATAGGGCCTGGAAAAAAGGAAAATATGACATTCAGAGCATATGAAGCAATGGAAAACAGTGATATAATAGTAGGATATAAAACTTACGTGGATTTGGTAAAAGAATATTATCCGGGAAAAGAGATGAAAAGCTCCGCAATGACAAAGGAAGTGGACAGATGTACAGAAGTGCTTGAACTGGCAAGGCAGGGGAAACAGTCAGCCTTTATAAGCAGCGGTGATGCAGGAGTTTATGGTATGGCGGGAATTATGCTGGAAAATTGCCGATGAAGATATGGAAGTTGGAGGTAATACCTGGGAATAACTGCCACCAAATGCAGCATGCAGCTATTGCATGAGTGCTCGATAATGCACGATTATGCTACAATAAGTCTGAGCGATCTGCTGACTGACTGGGAGCTGATCAAAGAAAAGGCTTTGAACTTGCTGCACAGGGAGATTTTTGTTGTAGTATTTATAATCCTAAAAAGCAGAGGAAGAGTTACACAGATAGAAGAAGCAAGGGAAATAATGATGAAATATAAGCCTAAGTCAACTCCTGTGGCAATAGTAGAGAAATGCAGGAAGGGAAGATGAAAGGTATGTTCTGACTACTCTCGATAGAAATGCTCAATCACGAGATAGACATGCTTACAATAGTGCTAATTGGAAATTCGAAATACATTTGTAAAGAATGGAAAGATAATAACTCCAAGAGGATATGAAGGAAATATGATTATTAAAATATACAATTTAAATAAATTATTGATATAAATTTATTATATGAGGAAAACTATGAATAAACCTCATAGATGAAAAGCTAAGAATACTTAGTGATGCCGCAAAATACGATGTTTCATGTTCTTCCAGCGGAATTGGCAGAAAAATACAAATAACGGCTTAGGTAATGGGGCTATCAGTGGTATATGCGTCACTCATGGTCGGCTGGACGGGCGATGTGTTTCCTGCTTAAAATACTTATGACCAATTATTGCATATATGACTGTAAATACTGCATTAGCCGTAAAAAGCAATGATATCGAAAGGGCGATACTTACTCCTGATGAGATTGTAAGGCTGGACTATAAACTTTACAGAAGAAACTATATAGAAGGACTGTTTTAAGCTCAGGAGTAATAAAAATGCAGACTATACAATGGAACAGATGATTGCTGTGGCTAAGAAGTCCGACTGGAAGAAAGATTTAACGGATATATCCACATGAAAGTAATCCCTGGGGCAAGCAGGGAACTTATTCATGAAATGGGACTGTATGTAGACAGAGTTTCGGTAAAAATATAGAACTTGCTGAAAGTAAAGCGCTCAAACTTCTTGCACCTGATAAGAAACCTCACCGATATTTCAACATCAATGGGTCTTATACGTAAAAATCAGATTCAGAATACAGAAGAAAAGAAGCTGTCTCAAAAAGTACTCCTTCTTTCATTCCGCAGGTCAGACAACACAGATGATAATAGGTGCAGGCGAGAAAGTGATTATGCGATACTAAGTAAAAAGTGAAAAAATCTTTATAAAAATTTTGATTTGAAAAAGAGTGTATTATTCTGCCTATGTTCCTGTAAATAAATCAGGAATTCTGGCAAATCGCAGATGCAGTACCTATGATAAGGGAACACAGACTTTATCAGGCTGACTGGCTGTTAAGATTTTATGATTTCAAAGGCAGGGAGATATTTGATGAGAAGAATCTATTGATCCGCTTCTTGACCCGAAGGCAAACTGGCTGTCCAGAACTGGCATCTTTTCCTATGGAAATAAAACAGGGCTTCATACAAGGATCTTCTTAGAATTCCTGGAATAGGAGTAACTTGGCAAAGCGTATAAGTAATGGCCAGAAAATACAGCATAATAAAGTATGAACATCTTAAAAATTAGGGAGTAGTAATAAAGAGGGCAAAATATTTCATTATTGTAAATGGGGAATTTCAGGATTCAGGAAGGAAAGCCCTGAACTTATAAGAAATGCCCTGATAGAAAAGGAAAAATGGCAATGCGGCGGATGAAACTTTTTAATATCTAGCCTTGTCACATCTGAAGGAAAGGAGAATGTACAGGAGCTGTCTCGAAAAACGGGGAAATATGTATGTTTCAGACAATCTTATCAGGAAAAATGCCGAATTATATTATGATGGAAGTTTTGACGGACTGCTGACAGTCATTTATATGGCATATGAGGACAGGAAAAAGTAAGGCACTCAGGGTATCCTCTGAAACGGAACAGCTCATACTGGAATTTGATGATATCCATATCATGACTGATTTTTCAAAAGCCAGACGTGTGGAAAAAAGAATATATGAGAAAACTGTCTGCAGGATTTTTTAACAAATGCGTACCTGCTTTTCTGTCATGTGATAAAAATAAGATACAATAATAGTACATACAGTATATAAGGCATTAAAACAGGGGATAGATTCTGAATTCCCTTTGATGAGCATGCTTTTCGGATGAACCGCTTATAAAAACAGGTTCTGAGTGAAAGGCATAAATATCTGGGAGTATTAGGTTCAGGGGAAATGAAAAGACGGAACAATGTTTTCACGATTGAGCCGAAAATAATATTCTTCCTGCTCTGATTTCCCATTTCAGGAACAGAATGAAAAAGAAAAATTTGCAATTTTTGATAAGGAAAGGGAAATGATAGCTTACTATGATACAGAAAAAGTTGAAATTTTTTCTTTTGTAAAATCTCCTGAAATTGAGTGGAGTGATGAAGAAAATGGAATATTCTGAGCTTTGGAAAAACCTTCCATAAGAGTATTTCAATAAAGGAAAGGGAAAATAAGAAACTTCAGCAAAGCGCAATCTTCCAAAATATTACTGGAAACATCTTGTATGATGGATATGTAGAAAGTTTAAAATAATGTATATTTTTAGCTATTACCTTTAGAAATATACAGTTAAAGAGACAGGTAAATAAAAATTCTACAAGGAGAAAAATGAGATATGTACTACTGCTTCGTGGAATAAATGTTGGTGGGAAAAATAAAGTATCAATGAATGATTTTAAAAATGAATATAGGCGAACTGGGATATCAAACATATGTAGTTACATACATTAATAGTGGAAATGTAATATTTGATACAGATGATAATATAGAAACCGTCAAAATTAAAAATAGCAGAAATGTTAAAAATGTTTTCTTTCCTGTTCAACATGTTATAGTAACAAGGAAGAATATCTGGAAGAAGTTTCAAATCTTCCGGAATGGTGGGAATGAAACACTTGCAAGAAGAGATGTTCTTTTTATGAGTGATGAGGTTGGACTATGAAGAATTAAAAGCCCGAGATAAATGAAAGTGCTCTCTTCATGGATGAAATTGTATATTTTGGCAGAAAAGCTGTATTTTGGGGAAATACAGAAAAGGAATATTTACGTACTTCATCATAAGTTACTTATGAAGAAAAGTTTTTATCCTATGCTTACGATACGTAATGAACGAACATTCAAGAAATTAGGAGAATGCTAGGGTAACTCCATTATTATAATTGAAATGTATTTTTAGCTGTCACCTTTCAGCCTAAGAATAGATAATTCAGAGATGAATTTAAAATACAGGGAGAATATTACCAGAATAAATGATAAGAAAATAGAGATGAACCAAAAATATATGAAAAACTTAGGAAGTGAATAATATGCTTCGTATAGAAAAGATAAATGGGATGTAGGAAATACTTAAATTACGTGTATCAGAATCGCAAAAAGAGTTTGTCGCCGCAAAATGATGTCAGCATTATTGAAGCATACACTACTATCACAGCAAATGGATTTGCATTTCATTTGGTATTTATGATGGCAAAACCCCTGTTGGATTTATGGATGATTGGTTATGATTCGCCGATTATTGGGAGGATACACCAGATATAGCAAGCAGGAAACTATAGTCTCTGGCGTTTGATGATTGATGAAAATTATCAGAAAAAGGATTTGGTAGGGAAGCAGTTGGTCTTGGACTGGATTTCATTAAATCATTCCCTGTGGTGAAGTCGAGTACTGCTGGCTCTTGTGAACCGGAGAATGAAGTTGCCCGTCAGCTGTATCGTTCGTCGATTTATTGGAAACTGGAGATATGGTTGAGGAGAAATCATTGCTGTACTCGAAACTTTAAGACAGATGAAATAAATTGAAACTTATTAAGGAGAGTGCCATGGCAATGAATGATGACATCTAAGAGATACTTATTTGAAACAATATTCAGATGGAATTGAAGAAAATACGTTTATCCTGTCAAAAGCTTCCAATTTGCTAGTTATTTAGGATAATCAGTATAATATTAAAAAGAAAAATAGCAAATACAAAAATTGAAAGAGGTGTTTATTTATGAAATGATAAAAACTATGGGATATGCTACTGAAGGACGTCCTGTTTGAGTGCCCGGACCTGCGGAGTGAATAGAACAGGAAGAAGATAGTAATGAAAACTTAAAGGAAAAAGGGTAAAGAAAAGAATCAGAAAAATAGATGAAATTTTTCTGGAGGACCGACAGGAAATTAGGTAATAAAGGAAATAACAGATAAAAAGGAAAAGGAAAATAATATCCAGAAATATATTGACGATCTTCCGAATGGTTCAGTATGCGGAAAGTACAGAGGAATATATTAAAGATTCACAGATAAACCATTTCTGGCGTGCTTTATTGATAATGAGGCAGCTAGTTTTGTTGTATTAAATGCTACAAGTAAGGACTGTGCAGATATTTTTGTAATGGGAATTAAGAAAAATATCATCGTATGGGTGCAGGCAGAAACTGAATGATGCCTATGAAGAAATGGCAAAAACCCTGGATATACTATTCACAGGTAAAGACAGTTAAAATGGGTCACTATAAAGACGATATGATGTTACTAATCAATTTTATATATCTATGGGATACAAGGGAATTAGAATGCTTTCCAACCTTGTGGGATGAATGGAATCCTTTGTCAAATCTATATAAAATATATTGGAGGAAATAACTAAGAATTTAGAAGATATAATATGATTATAAAGATTGTAAAATATTTTTCATCCTGACTTTACTATGAAAATTATTCATAAATACATAGACAGTACTTTATGTTATATAATGAAGGATAATTTATTATGATATTTACTGCGATTATTTTGTATTTTAGTATTTATGTCTGTTTTTGTAAGCTGCGGAAATAAAACTTCAAAAAGAAGAAAAATCAGCCAATATATATCGGTGATAACTCAAAAGTAGTACAGGTAGTATCAGAGCTCTGTTTCCAAAAGGAATGAAATATGATTCAATTGAAATTCAATCTAAAAACAGAACCACATGAACTGAAAGTATTTGTAAATTACAATGAAAAATAAGACAGAAGGTTTTAAAGCAATGTGCAGATAAGGCTTTTTAAGAAAATATCTAACATGGGTGTAATAAGTTTTTATAATCAAAAGCTGACGGTAGATCTTATTGAATCATTTAAGGGAATAGAAAAATTTTTGGTATTTTGCGAAGGGAGAATATTGATTTATGTTTTCAATATTAGGTGCAGTATTATTTGGAGCTATAGCAATCATGACAGTTCTTGTTGCCCGCGGTTTGCCCTCCCATGAGATTTACAAATGGGCAGACAACATAAAATCTTACCTGGAGAAATTTAGAGTTATGGCAGTCATTTCAGTGGCTATCCAAATTTTTGCAATGATAATTATTTTTGCAAGTCGGATATGTATTTCCTTGTGGCTGCCTTTACAGGTTACTAAATATATTTTATTTCTTCTTTTGCTGCTTACCTATCTTTGAATACTATTATGAACATGATTTCAAAAAGTAGAAAGAAAAATATGTTATGACTCCGCTTTCACTTATAGCCGAATATGTTTTTGGATAACAGCATTTCAGATGTAGTATGTAAAATGATGATAATCTATAGTCGTCAAATTAAAAATTTGGGAGAGTAATTATGGAATACAATTGTGGTTTTATAGAAGGAAATAAGTGGTTTAGATACCGAGCGGCAGCAATCATTGTAGAAGAAGGATGTGTACTATTTGGCCGGAAACGAAATAGAAGATTATTTCTATTCTATTGGTGGAGCTGTTCATATGGGTGAAACAGCAGAAACCGCCGTTAAGAGAAGTTCTTGAAACAGGTGTTGAGTACGAAATAGATTATCTTGCTGTAATCCATGAATTTTTTAATGACGATAAAAGGTCTCGCACAAAGGAATGGACTGTCACGAGATAGCTATGTACTTTATGATGAAGCCTAGAGGTACAAGAGAACTTAACAGTGAAAGCCATGTAATGGGAGTTAAAAGAAACAATGCATTGATTCCTGTTGAAGATATTAATAAATATAAGGCTTTCAAGTCGTTTATGAAAGAGTATCTGCAATCAGGATACAATGGAATTAAAACATATCATAAACTGATGAAAAGAGTTTAACAGTTCCCAGTTTACAAAAGAAAAAGAAAAATAGATTTCTGAGAAAATATCTACAATAAAGCTGGAGGTGTATTGTTAATTTGAAAAACTATGAAACAAAAATTGACTAATTTAGCTGTTGAGATCTAGTGGCGGCAGTAGTATTCTGATAAATCTGTTCAAAAATTGATTACTACTACAAAATCTCTAATTTTCTATTTTTCTCCCTTATTTATACTAAGTTTTATTCTTATACAGGGATCTATCGGTATTTGATAAAAAGGGATTTCAAAAACAAGGATTTGCTATATATACAGGCAAGATTTACAATAAACTAAAGATATAGATGTAATTTTGCTATGTATGAGTCCTAGTGATATTATTAAATTACAGTACATTTTACAATGATTGTCCTTTTGCTATTTTGGATATTTGCTGTGATAGATGGTAGTACTATAAATTACAATTATCCTTATAGTCTTAATCCTGTTGTTTTATTAAAATACATACTGCAGAGGAAATTAAGAAAAGAGTAAAATAGCAAATGAAATTGATAAATCCATATAAAAATGAATGAGTATCAATGAAAATTTTGATACAGCAGGGATAAAAATGTTTATCAGACCAATAACATTTGATGATGTTGAAAATTTTACCATATGATGTGCCCGGCTTGATGAATGGGCAGGCGAAAATGGGATAGTGCGTTTAGAATTAACAGTCGAATGTAAATACAGGAGCAAAACATTTATATGGAAAAGAATGATTTAGTGAAAGGAGTAAAATCAAAAACCATGAAAAGTCAATGGCAGGTTCGTTGATGAATATTATATGGGAAAAATTCTTGACTGATAAATTTTCATTTTATTAAATAATTGATAATTAAACTTGAAATTTTAGGGTGGAAGTAAAAGCAGTGATCTTATGCTTTCTCATGCTTTTCTTTTTCGGCTGATGGAATTTTCATGATTCTGATATATATACTGTAATTACTTATGTTATACACTTTTTAAAATAAATGCTTTACAATACCTAAAAGGTATGTTGTTATAAGGTATATAGGATAAGTGTGTATATGGATAAAAGGCATTTTAGGAATTTTAATGTTACATCGAATGACAGCATATGAACTTCTGTAATTTCATCAGCAATTTCAAATCCATGTATAGTGACAGCCTGGGGAGAAGTATCCAGGCAGCTCTTACCGTTTGAACTTGAAATGGTTGCTTTTGAGGAGCTTGTTGAAAAGGGAGTAAATAGATATTCAATAACAGAAGCAGGGACAGGAAACATTGATTGAAGTGGATAAAATTCTATCAATACTTCAAAACACAAAATCATGATTTCTGAAACTTTTTCATGCATAGTGTCTCGAAAAAGATCAAGAGAAAACCCTGATTGATGAAATTATTCTCTCTGGAAGAGGAAATATGGGGCGCTTAAAAATTCAAAGGAATCAATAAGATGCAGAAGAAGGAAAGTGAGAAATAGAAAAATATCTGGCTTGCAAGATATGGAATATGGGCGATAGAGATTAAGGAAGAAATCCGGACAAAGGAAAAAGAATTAATTGAGAGTATCAGAGAAATCAGTAAATTTACATTAGCCACCTTAGACTATGGAATTGATGTTACCGCTTTCAATATAGAGTGGTTTAAAAACTGAAAGAAAAGAATATAAACTTTGAAAACTTTATTTATTACACATAGCTGAAATGCATTTATGCTCTTTTATTTTAAAATAAAAATGTTATATGAGGTGAAATGGAATGAATGATGTAAATAGGATTAAACGAAATATAGTTATTTTTACAATTTTTATTACAATTTGTGGATGGATAGGATATCTTATTGATAAATTAACAGAGGCAGGCATTACTGAAAATGTAGAAGCACAGTGACAGGGTAATACTGGTTCGCTGGGACTGCTCCTATGGTTTGTATCTCCGTTAATCTGCACAATAATACTGCTACTTTGCAGGTGACGGATGGAAAAATACAGGATTTTCCTTTAATTTTTAGAAATAATAAAATATATTTAATAAGCTTTCAGATATATCCTGCTGTTACATTTTAACTGTTCTTTTGTTGGGATTAGTAACAAAAAGGTATCAGATTTTCAGTGTGAATATTGGAATAACAGCCTCATATTGGAATTCTTTAACACAGATTGCTTCCAGTTTATAAAAATATATTTGAGGAATCGGTCTGGAGAGCCTATCTACAAATCAGCTGCTAAAAACTGAAACTGTCTGATTTAAAAATATATCTTCTTGCGGGAGGGATCTGGTGGATTTGGCATTTGCCATACATTGCATATTTCTTTCTGAAACTGAAAATACAAAACACTCTGCGGTCAGCAGACTGACTCGACAACAGTATACATGCTGGACAGTTATGTATACAGAAATTTTTAAAAGTCACTAAATCTATGTGGCCACTCAGTTATTATGCACACTATGGAAGATGCAGTGATAAATCCGTTACTTTATTAGAATTGTTTCTGTGGAAAAGTCAGGCATTTCTTTTCACTTCTCAGTGGGTATAATTCCGACAATATGTTTGAGTGGTGGGATTATCTCATCAGAAGATGGAAGGAAAGAAACAGGAACTACATAACTCAGTAGTCCTGATATTTGAGGAAATTAGTTAGAGTGTGTGAAACGATCGATACTTCATAAGACTTTTAAAGCTTTAATAAGCTTTTATTGTCAGGTTATCGATGCCTAGTAAGATATTTTATTTCATTTTCGCACGCATGTCACTATATAAAAAGCTATTTTATATGTAAAACCATTACGCAGCATTTCGCATTCTCCTTCAATATTGAAAGTAGGATAAACTTTAGTAAAATTACCTGTATTATGATCTACATCTGCACGTAGTAGTGCTCTTAGTTAGACTTCCTCAGGCATTACAGCATATACGTGGAACAAAGTTCTGTGAACTTTGATATGTCATTATATTTTGTATCGTTAATAAGACATGACTTATATGTAGTTAAAACTCGTTAAAAATAAGGATCATAAGCCTTTTTCAAAATTTTTCCCAGTCCTTCGCAATATCCTACAGTAATCTGTTCCTGCTGTCATATTAAATGAACAAAATAAAATTCCTAATAAAAAGCAATATTCTTTTTCGTTTCAGATTTCCCCTTTCAGAATAATTTTCTTAATAAATTTCCTAAAGCTTAAATATTTCGCATCTTAGTTTTCTGTCTAATACATCAGAACTGCTATATGAGAAGAGGAATGCTGTAAATAAAAATTGCATAGCAAACAGACAGAAACTGTCGCCGCTCAGTAATATGGAAAATAAATACAAGGAGATGAAAATTATGAATAATGAACCCGACTAAGAATGATGCCTTTATGCAGAAAAATTTTGATGACGAGATATTTGTACTGGATGTTAAAGTGGCTTGTGATTGATACGCAAGGAGATAAGAGTACAGCTTTTAAAGAATATGGCATTTATTGGAAGAGACTACGAGAGAAAAACTTCTGGATGCAGAAGAGAGTTGAAATGTATTTTATAGATTCTTTTGATAGCCTTATATGTGGCAATACTGTTATTCAGGAGACTTTTAAGTGATTCATCAATTTTATTGATTTTAAATATGCATAAGAAGGCACAGATTCATATTTTGTGTTTATTTGATGACGCATATTCGGAAGATAGAGTCTAGATATTCTAGATGCTTACAATATGATATACTTTAGGAAGATGATGCGAGCAAGAAATGAAAGCGCAGCATCGTACACATGAAAAAGTATCCAGATATGTTCGTGAAGAAATTGGAGAAACAACGGTTCAATATAGGACAGGAGATTTTCTGAAATTGTTTGAAACTTTGAAAAGAGCATAGATGACAGCAGTTATTTGCAGCCTAATATAAACTATGGGATAAGAAATAAATAGGAAGGTTCAGTAGATGATGGCAAAGGAAATTGTAGATTACATGATATTCTACAAAAATATATGGAAACAAAGAATGATAAATATGATGTTTATAAGAATTTTTACTTACATGGAATGGGTTAAAGATGAATCTGCAATTTACATATACCAGAGATGAAGATTTGAATCTGATTAGCAAATTGAATTATGTTACTATACTGGGAAACCTCTGGAAGACGGTTTTTAAAGTTAATGCAGGGATGAGTTAAAAGAAGTATTTGATGATTTTAAAAGTACTGAAGAATTCTATCGCATGAAGAGAGAAAACTTGCAATAATGTATATGAAATTTAATAAGGACACTACATTAAAGGACATAAGAGATAGACGAAAATAATCGAAAAATTAGAAGTATATTAAACAGAATGAAAGTTTGGATATGGAAGAAATGGGTATGCTGATAGCATGAGATATAGGAGAAAAGAAATCAAAAACTAAAATAGAGTAACAACTCGCCGTTGACATTAAAGAAAGTTATATATATAAGTGACTGAAAAGGCTTTAGTTTATGAATGGGAAAAGATTAAAGATTCTGAGGGAAAAATATTTAGAATACTAAAAATAATAAAAGGAGTACATACAGCAGAAATATTAAATGGAGAGAAAATCTGGCAGCAGTAATGTGTTGATGTAAAGCACAGTACAGAGGGATATACTTTTGAGGATTATCTTTTTGAGGAGTGATTCCAGATATAGAATATTCCAGAGCTAAAATGGATAATACCTGAAAGTAATGATAACAAACTCATACAAATGAGGAAATCTTGGCTATAGCTAAGTAAGATAATACTTGAAAAGCAGGGCTTTTAATAAAGGTGAAACTGATAATTTGATAGATAAACGACGATCAGATATCAGAGATGACAGGAATCTTATAAAAGACCTGATAAGTAACTGAAAAGGTTTAATTATATCCACTCTGCAGCATGGAAAAGTGATTTACTTTCGGTTATGGCGGAATTTGGCTACAGAGCGTATCAGGAATGGCTTTGCTTAAATTTACACTACGAAAAGCAATGAAGCCAGAAAATACAATGTAAACAACCTTTATCCATACGTTTTTCAGAATATTATTTCTATCTGATTGCATGTATATTGAAGACAGGGAAGAGATATCCTGCCATTTTTCAGGACAGACAGAATTACTGAAATAAAAAGATATAAATAAAAATGAGATTAACTATTTGGAGAAATTTGAAGATGGAGAATTTAGAAAATACATACAGTCTCATGCATTCAGGGCATCTCATAAAATAAATTCGACATATAAGGAGGCTTGTCTTGAATATAGTTTCTGGACAGATTTCCAACAGCAGAAGTACTGGCTGAAAAAGTGGTTGGAGAAGGAAATTCAAGATACGCAGTCTATACAGTATCAATCAGGATTTATGGAAACTTTTGGAGCTAGTCAGTGCTGACTAGAGAGTCAGGAGAGTTAAGTTGTTGATTATGAAATAATGAAATAAGGTAAAGATTTCTTGGAAATTATATGAGCTCGGATAAAAATGTTTAAGGAGCTTTACAGTAAAATAAAATATATGATGAGAAAGAAGGGATTTGAAATGGAAAGAAACAATAGCTCCACTTTTGCAACATCAGAGCTGTCACGGATGCTTTATATGTGTTGGTGTGTAACTGCGATGGTGACAGTGACAATAGTTTATCAGAAGATGATTAGAGTGACTTGCACAACTGAATTTATTGATGTTAGGTGAAAAGCTCGAAGATAGGAGAAAGCAAGTATAAAAAGACAATGTCAGAAAATAGACGTACTATTGAAATTCAAAAATAAAAACAGAATTTATAACTAATGAAAACGAGAAAATCCTGTAGTAGATATATATGTAATAGAAGATAAAGTTGGAACAGGTTTACATAGTAATCAGATTGAAAGATATGCCAAAAAATTAATATCTGAAAAATGAAAAGATAATGGAAGTAGGGGCTAAAATAAAAGGTAGTTTATTATAAAATATATGATGAAGATAATATAGAAAGATTAAAAGAGAATGGTGTGAATGCAATATTTGAAAGAGATTTAGAATTATTCGGAAGATATGAAGGATAACATTAAAGATTCTATATTTACAAATTATATATGATTACTTTGAGTAACATAGAAACAGATGTAAAAATCATATAAAAGAAAAACTTAGACAGCTGGAAATTCAAACTGTTATATTGGATTTTAAAGAATTATGAAGGAAGTTATTTAGAACATGCTGATGGAAGAAAAAGATTGTAGTTGGGGTTATGTGAATAACCTCGTCAGGAGGATGAGGGAATGTGGTGGTTTCCTTTTAAAAATGGAAGAAGTATCCCAAGTAACTAAAAATTTCAATTATGGCAAAATCAGCTGAGAACTTAATAATGACTTGTATCTTCAAATTGAACAATTTCATAAAAAGAAAAAGAGATATATAATAAGAAAAATATAATTGCTGTAAAATATTCATTAACAGATAAAGAAGATGATAAATATGGATGAAAAAGTAAAGTTTCTTCTGAAATCAGAAATAAAATTTATAAAGAATTAAAAAGAAAAATTGAAAGAAAAAGGATTTGAGTTTTACAAAAAGAGATTTGTAGAAGGCAATATATGACAGTAGGATATTTAGAATTTGAAGATATTGATGATTGTGAGACGAAAATAAAAATACTACAAAAATAAATTAAAAGAATTATAAAAATAATTTTTAATCAAGGCCTATTTCAAAAGCAATAAATTATTGTTTTAGAAGTGAGGCTTTTATTATATTCTGTTATTCAAAAATACAACATTAAACTCAAAAATGAAATTTTTAACTATTCATTTTACTTATACACCATAAGAAAATCAAATTGGACTAAACTAAAAATTCTAAACTATAATGTAATTAATAGAGTTTGTTTTTAGTTTGTAATATAAAAATGGTGTAATATATTAATGTATATATACACATGATATAGATAGAGCAACATTTTTATAAAAATATAAACCAAAAATAAATTTAATAATAAAATTATAATATAAAGTCAAGGAGGAGAACAGAATGAGTAAAGCATTTAAAAGAATAATGTTATTAGTTTTTATTAGTAATAAGTCTTTTGACAGCGTGTCAGAAGAGCAGTGAACCAAAAGAGGAGGAAAGCGCTGATGGTGGAAAAAGGAACATTAAAAAGTTATAGCCGCTTATGATGCAAAAGAAAAGGTTTTTGAGGAATTTACAAAGAAAAACAGGGATAAAAGTGGAATTTTTAGATATATCTTCAGGAGAAGTTTTTATCCAAACTGAGTGCACAGAATGGTAAAATAGGTGCAGACGTATGGTTCGGTGGTGGGAGCTGACAGCTTTATCGTTGCTGGTGAAAAAGGATATCTTGAAAATTATGTATCGTCTGAAGAAAAAGGAAATGGATCAGAGATTTATTGGAAATGAATACTGGACAGGTGTTTCCATCGTAACAGCAGGATTTTTAGTAAATACTGACGTACTTGCAAAGAAAAACCTGCCTGAACCAAAAATCATGGGCAGATTTAAAATCCTAAATATAAAGATGAATTAATTATGGCTGACCCTGCAATTTCAGGGACAAACTATGCAGTTGTATACAATCTTTTTACAGTCAATGGGAGAAGAAGCAGGATGGGCTTATCTTGAATCAATAAAAGGAAATATTCCTTTCTATGCGCAGCGTGGTTCAGAAACCCTACAGCAAAAAGTTAAGAATGCAGAAATGGCAGTAGGAATAATACCTCTTGGTGGAGATACTTATAAAATGGAAAAAGAATTTAAAAGTTAAAAATGTAATACCTTCTGACGGACTTCCATGGGTTCCTGCAGGAATGGCCATATTCAAGGAAGCTGAAAAATAAAGATGCCGCAAAAAGCATTTGTTGACTGGGCATTATCAAAAGAAGGTCAGGAATTCCTGAAAAACAGTTGCTCCACGTGTGATGGTAAGAAAGATGTTACTCCTCCGGAAGAATTAAAAAGGAATGACTGTTGATAAACTTATGAAAATGGATATCGCAGGAATGGGGAACAAGAAGAGAAGAAATCTTGAAATTATGGAAAGAAAAATGGGAAATAGATTATGAATTTATTCGGAAAAATATTAGTGAAAGAGCCCAAAAAGAAAGATTTTGGGGCATTCTTTCTTTATATAGAAATATTAGACAGGTTATTTTTACGTTGTTGCAGTTGTACCAATAATAATATTTATATTTTGGGCGATAATTGCACTGTTTATAAGAAGTGTTAAATTTACATTGGAAATGCATAATTCGCTATTCAAGAACATTTTACTGTAATAACTGACAGTTTATGGGTATGTCTGTTATCTACAACCCTATCAGTGATAATAGGTACTGTCATAGCAGTTTACATAACTTATGCACCAAAATGGATAAAAAGAATACTGATGCTGCTTCTGATGCTTACAATGATATCACCACCTTTCCTATCTTCACTTTCATACATACTGCTGTTTGGAAGAGGGAATAATAACGGCTGACCTGTTTCATCTTAATTTCAATCCATATGGATGGCATGGGATTGTAATTATGCAGACCTTCAGTGAAATCTCGCTGGCAGCTCTTATTTTTAACAGGTGGACTGTCTTCAATACCTTCATCGGTCATGAGAGGCTGCAAAGGATTTAGGATCAAAATCCGGAGAGATACTTTACAGAGTAATACCAATGCTTAAATCATCACTAACTGCAGTACTTTTTCTCATCTTTGTAAAAATATTGCAGATTTTGGAACTCCAATCATAGTAGGGGGTAATTTTAAGATGCTTGCTACAGAGGCTTACAAAGGCGTAATTTCATATGGTGAAATTGAAAAAGCCGCGGCAATCAGCTTTCTTATATTCCTTCCTATAGTTTTTCATTTTTCTTATATACAGGCATCAGCTGACTGCAACCAATGTCATGGGAAATTTTTCAGAAAAAAATCAGGGTCCTACGGAAGAAAACTTATAAACTTCATTTTATCTGAAAGTTATTTTGGTCTGATTACATTGTGTTTTTGCTGTGTATATACTGCTTCAGTATATTTCGATTTTTGTTTCAGCGGTATCGAGCAACAGCGGAGGCATTTTCGTTGGACAATGGAGTTTTTCAGTCCTTTTCCCTTACGAAAGATTCCGAGCATGGTAAGAAGTATTGTATATTCATTAATAGCTGGAATTACTGCAAGTTTTTCTTGGAGTTCTTTTGCATACTATATAGACAGAAGAATACTAAGATTTTCTAAAAGTTTTGATTTTATTGCTACATTACCTTATATACTCTCCAGGGGCCGTTTTTGGAATAGCCTATCTGCTGGCATTTTCAGAATCCACTATGTGTTGACAGGAACAGGGGCGATAGTGGTGCTGAATTGTATTTCAGACAGATTCCTGTAACGACAAGGGCTGCAAGTGCCAATCTTAGCCAGATAAGTTTGCTGACGGAAGATGCGCAAGAGATTTGGGGAACACCCTAGGATAGCAGTATTTTTCAGGATAATACTTCCGCAGCTGAAACCTGCATTTCTTGTAGGGATTTATAAATACCTTTACTACAACAATGACTACGGTAGGTGCAATCATATTTCTGATTACTCCTTCAGCAAAGTTGCAACAGTTGAGCTGTTTAATGAAATTCGTGACGGAGATTACAGGATGGCATCGGTTATCGCAACTCTGCTCATTTTTGGTAATATTATCCGTAAATATTTTATTTTCAATATTCATATTAAGAAAGAAGAAGGAGGATATGTGATCTTCAGCTGAAAAATCTGTATAAAAAGTATCAGAATAATACTGTAGTGAATAATTTTAATATAGACGTGGAAAAAGGGAACTGATAAGCATTCTCAGACCAAGCGGATGCGGAAAGACTACAACATTGAGAATGATAGCGGGATTTATAGCACCTTCATCAGGAAATATTTTCTTTCAGAGGAGAAAATCTGACTATCCGCCTGAAATCCGTCCTGTAGTACGGTTTTTCAAAATTATGCACTGTTTCCTCATCTGACTGTTTATGAAAATATCGAATATGGACTCAGATATCCTTTAAAAGTTGGAAAAAGCTGGATAAAAAGGAAAAAGGAAAGAACTCAGAAAATGATAAATCTTGTAAATCTGAAGGGACTGGAAAACAGGGAGAATAGACCAGCTGAGCGGTGGGCAGCAGCAGAGGGTAGCACTGGCAAGATCCCTTGTGCTTGAGCCGAAAGTCCCTTCTGCTTGACGAACCTCTTTCAAATATTGATACAAAACTAAGAGAAACCGTAAGAAATGAAATAAGAAAGATACAGAAGAGAACTAGGAATAACAATGATTTTGTCACTCATGACCAGGGAAGAGGCAATGAGTATTTCTGACAGGATACTGTCATGAATGAAGGGAATATAGAGCAGATAGGAACTCCCGTGAGATTTACACTTTTCCTGAAACAGTTTTTGTTGCCGAATTTATAGGAAAAGCAAATATTATGAAATAAATAAAAAGCTTTATAATTCGTCCTGAAAATGTTAATATATCCTATAATGAAAAGATAATGAAAAATAAATAATGAAATTGGAAAAGATGTGATTTCAGGAGAAGGAAAATTATCGGAAAGGAATATCAGGGTTCGTTAATTTCCCTATGAAATTGAGGTTACTGATGAACTGTTCAGGAGCTGGAATGCTGTTAAGTGATTTCCGGAAAAAGGAATATGAAACAGGGCAGACGGTGGAATATTCTATAGATAAAAAGTAATTTATATGAAATAAAGTCATAAAATATAAAATGTAAGAAGTTGAAACACAAAAAGTATAAATATTGGATAAAAATATAGAAAGTTGAAAAATGGGGAAATATGGCACTGATTTATGTAACTGGAGGAGCTAAGAGTGAGAAAAAGCAGGTTTGCTGAAGATTTACTGCTTGGCATGAATAACGGAAATCAGAAAAACTATTTATCTGGCGACTTCTGTTGCATTTGATGAAGAGATGAAGATAAAGTGGCTCTTCATAAGGAAAGAAGGCAGGATAAAAGTGGATTACCGGCAGAAAGCTATAAAAATTTTAGTGAAACTCTGAAAGATGTACTTTCAGATGAAAGAAAGGATAATATGCTTGTCGACTGTCTTACAAATATGATAAGCAATATTATTTTTCGAGGAACAGGACATAAACTGGATAAGCCTTCAGAAAAAGATTTTGAAAAATGTAATATTCAGTGGAAAAACAGGTAAATGAGCTCATAAAATGTCATAAAACTAGATTTGAAAATACTGTCATTGTCTCAAATGAACTGGGAATAGTGTTGTTCCTGTTATCTCTTGGAAGATATTTTCAGGGACATAGCAGGAAAATGAATCAGAAAAATAGCAGAAATTGCTGATGAAGCATATTTTGTAGTATCAGGGAATACCTATGAAAATAAAAATAGAAAATAGGGATTTTATGCTGAGAAAAGTGATTCTAATTCTGTTACATGAAAAGGAGTTTTTGTAAACAATGAATATTGACATTATAAGAATATTCGCCTTTGTGTTTATTGTTATGTTGCACACTCTGAACAGGCAATATGGACTTACTGTGTGGATGAGCGGATATGCTGTTATTTCAGTAGGAGTAAAATCTTTTATTATGATAAGTGGATATCTGTTACTGGATAAAGTAGAAACAGTGAAGAGTTTTTAAGAAAAAGATTAGCATACTGCCATTGTTTTGTAGTTTTTAATATAGTTTATATATATATAATCATTCCTTCATAACAATAAAAAGTATCAGCACCTCATTTCTGGTATATTTATATGATTTTAGGATCTATGTTTGCTGACTCCATGGCTGAGAAAGGTTTTGAAGTATGTTGAAAAGAGACTTTCTATGTTGTGATACTGTGGTTTTTATGTAATGTTCTTAATCCATACATGCAGTTTTTCAGATTACCCAAAATACCGTTTTCCCATTTTCCCATAACAGGATTTATAGGGTATTATATACTTGGATATTATTTGAAAAGGGCTATAGGCATAAATTGGAAAAATACTCATTTCGTGTATGTAATAGCAGTTTATCTGGCAGGACTTTTTATAAGTGTTCTGTCTACAAAATATGTTCTGGTCACAACAGGAAACAGAATATCAGATTTTTGATAAAATTCATTGGGAACATTTTTATGAGTATTTCATGCTTTCTGGATAAAATTTAATTTTAAGAGCAGAAACAGGGATTATAAGAGTGATTTCGAGATTCGACATATTTTTGCATATTTGATTCATATAATAGTCCTGCATCTGCTATTAAAATAAAAGATGAAATGATTTTTAAATCAGTTGTAACAGTCATAGAAAGTGATTATTATGGGAATTTTTATACAACTATGGCAAGAGGATATTTGATGAATTTTTGTAAAGATATAAAAATAGATAATACAAAAATATATTTTATGATTATGTTGGGGGAGAAGAAATTTACGTTTTTCTCCTTTTTATATTAGTAAATATTTCGAATATTTTTCACAAAAAGTATTATATAAATATAAATTATATAATAATAAAAATCATTAACTATAATTTGTATGTGGTATAATATATTGTGCCTTTAAAAATAATTTGATAAGGAAAGAAAAAAAGAAAAATACAAATAATACATATAAATGTCCCAAATATTAGGAAAATAAGAGTTTCTGTCATATAAAAATTCTGAAAAAATAGAGAATATAATTAATTAACTAACAAAAAAGTTATAAAAATAACAAAGCGTATTAGATAAGTTTTATGGAAAAAATATTTTAAAGTTAATAAAGGTTGATAATACTAGCTTCTTAAAAATTATTTTAATTTTTATATTTGCATATAAGCATATATTGAGGTATACTGTATTAGTATAGGGTTACTTTATACTGTAAACAATTAATTCAGGAGGGTTTTTATGGCAGAGCAAATGAAAGCATTTGTAATGAAAAATAGGGAGAGGTTGGTTGGATTACAAAAGATAGACCTGTATGTGGACCGACAGACGCAATTATAAAACCATTGGCATGGCTCCATGTACTTCAGATATACACACTGTATATGAAGGTGGAGTAGGAGAAAGATTTGACATGGTTTTAGGGCATGAAGCCTGTGGAGAAATAGTTGAAGTTGGCTCTTTAGTAAAAGATTTTAAAGTTGGAGATAGAATTTTAGTTGCGGCAATCACTCCAGACTGGAATTCAGTAGAAGCTCAAGCTGGATTCCTATGCATGGTGGAGGAATGCTGGCAGGATGGAAATTTTTCAAATGTAAAAAGATGGAGTTTTCGGAGAATATTTCCATGTTAATGATGCAGACGGAAATCTAGCTTTAATTCCTAAAGGAATGGATTATGGAACAGCCTGCATGCTAAGCGATATGGTTCCTACAGGATTCCATAGTGCTGAATTGGCAGATGTTCAATATGGTGACGTAGTTGCAGTATTTGGATTAGGGCCTGTTGGACTTATGGGAGTTGCAGCTGCGGCATTGAAGGGTGCAGCAAGAATAATAGCTGTTGATTCAAGACCTCAGGTAGTTCCTATAGCAAAAGCTATGGGGCAACTGATATAGTTGACTTCAAAGTAGCTCTACAGAAGATCAGATTATGGAACTTACTAATGGAAAAGGTGTAGATAGAGTTATTTTAGCTGGTGGAGATCAGAGATTATTTGCAACTGCAATGAAAGTATTAAAACCAGGTGGACGTTTAGGAAATGTCAACTATTTAGGAAGTGGTGAATTTATTCAGATACCTAGAGTTGAATGGGGGAGCTGGAATGGGTCACAAAAAGAATTTATGGTGGATTAATGCCTGGAGGAAGATTAAGACTTGAAAAAGCTTGCAAGACTTATAGAATTTGGTAAATTAGATCCTAGTCTATTAATTACTCATAGATTTGATGGATTTGAAAAATGTTGAAAAAGCATTGGAATTAATGAGAACAAAAGAAGATGGAGTAATTAAAACCGGTAGTATATATGACTTCACAGAAAAGTAAATGAATAGTACAAAATATATTTTTAAAGGAGCTGTCTTAAAAATTAAAAATATGAATGAATAATTTGTAAATTATGCTTGAAGAATATTTTTAATATATGAGGCAGCTTTCTTTTTACTACTGAGTTGTGTATAAAAATATTATAATTCTTATAAGAGGGAGGAAATACATGAAAAATACTTGTTATTTCAGGTTTCCTTTGGAGCAGGTAAAACGACATTTTATTAAAGAAATGGTTAGAAAGTACAGGAAGAGAATATGTCATATTTGAAAATGAATTTGGAGATGTAAACATTGATGGAGAAATATTGAAAAATAAGTCTGAAAATCAAACTGATGAGAAAAGAAATAGAACTCAAATGTATAGGAACTGACAAGTGGTTGCGCATGCTGCAGTACAAAGGCGGACTTTCATGTCTTCACTCCTTGCCATAGACAATACCCTGAAATCCAGATTTTTAATAGTTGAACCTTCAGGAATAGCTGTTTTAAGTAATATCTTAAATAATGAATAATGTGGGATATGAAAGAATAAAAGTACTCCTCCAGTAACTATAATAGATGCGGGAACATATTTTAAATATAAGAATAAATACGAAGAAGTATTTATGGATCAAGTTAAAATGGCAGCTACATATTCAGCTTTCCAAAGTGGAAAATATGACAGAGGAAGAACTTAATATAATTTTTGAAGACATAAGAAAAAATTAATCAAAATGCTGAAATTCATACATCTGACTATCATAATCAGGATATAAGTTATTGGAACAGTCTTTTTCAGTGGAGAGCTTGTCAAGATGGAAAGTTCTGACCTGATAGATGTAAAAAGAAAATGCAGAATGTAAGTTATAAAAATGCCTGTGCCAAAAATCCTGCTGCTCTTGCTCTGGATAAGCTGATATTTAGGCTATTACGGAGATATAAACAGGGCAAAGGGAGTTTTTAGAAATTCTGATTATAATATGCATTTTTGATGTAGTTGATACAGGGTACAATATATATTTTCAGAAGGAGAAGCAGAGAAATAATACAGTTTTTATAGGAATCCAATTGATAAGGAATTGCTTCTGAAAGGAACTTGAAGAAATGACAGCTGGAAACAGCTTCTACGATAATTTATAATTTCAGGTAATTATACAGTTTTATACTGGTTCCCGAAAAGCCCGCCCTCGATACTATTAAAACAGTGCGCGGTAGTAACATTAAATCTATTGAAAGATATATAACTGTACACATGTGACAATACTGAGGGATAAAAGTAAAGAAGTTAAATCTCCTCCTGATTCCCATAAGCGTGACAGGCTTGTTTTAAAAATTCCGGAGAATTTTTAGTTGCACTCGCTTTTAACAATATCTACACCAAATATAAACTGTATAGTGAAATTTTTAAAAATGATTTCAAAAAAATAAATATTAATCTTCAATCAGCTCAGTCAGCCAGTTTGCCTGCTGGAGTTCAGTATCAGTTTCCCTGATGAAAGCAGATCGAGTTCTTTCTGTAAAGCGGGAACATCTACTGTGCTCATTTATTTTTATTTCTGTAGTTGAATACAGGTTTACTTTCTGACCTGCAATATTTAAAAATCCTCTTAAAATATTAGATTTTAAAAGTCAGAGTATCTCTTTCTGCAATCAGATCGGCAAGGGTCTCGACCGTTTGAAACAGTAACACAGTTAGTTCTGTTAATCTGTTTAATCAAAGAATTTTCAGCTGATTAATGTTGTTATCAAGTTCATTCAGAAGTTCTTCAGGATTTTTCTGAAGGTTTGTCGTTTTCCTGAACTTTTTTGCGTTATTATTAAGTCTTACTCTTAACTGTTCTATTCTTTTTGTAAATCTGATCTTAAAATCAGAGCTTCAGCCAGTTTCATATATAACCTCCATTTTATTAGTTTTATATATTAAATTTACATAACTGAATTATATCCGATAGATATGTCAATATGATTGACAAAAAACAAAAAGAGTATTATAGATTTATAAAACAATTAAACTTCAGGGGCAGGGTGAAATTCCCTGACCGGTGGTATATAAGTCCACGCGATTGAGAAATCATGAACTGGTGTGATTCCAGTACCGATAGTATAGTCTAGATGAAAAGAAGTTGGAATATGGTAATAGTGTGAGTATAACGAATATGCTGATATTGTCGTAGATTTTTGTAACATAATACATATAAAAGACATAAAATATGTAAATGATATCAGATATTGAAAAATAAATAGGAGCTATTACAGATATTTAAAGTCCCGGGGTTTTAATTAATCCTGTTTTTATTACCTGAAAAGTTGTTTTAAATAAAATTATTTTTAGGAGGAAAAATGAAAAATTTGAAGGAAATTTAATGGAAAAAGGTATAAAAATCGGTATTGTAGCAGGAAGATTTAATGAGTTTATTACATCAAAAATTGGTAGGTGGAGCGGTAGATGTGCTGAAAAAGAAATGATGTAAAATGATGAAGATATTGATATCGCCTGGGTGCCAGGTGCATTTGAAATACCGTTGATTACAAAAAATGGCTGAATCGAAAAAATATGATGCGATAATAACACTGGGAGCAGTTATAAAAGGATCTACTCCTCATTTTGACTATGTAGTGCAGAAGTGTCGAAAAGGAGTGGCTCAGATTTCATTGCAGACAGGACTGCCTATACATGTTTGGGAGTGCTGACTACGAATAATATAGAAGAGGCGATAGAAAGAGCTGGAACAAAGGCAGGAAAATAAAGGTTCTGATGTTGCATTTGGAGCATTGGAAATGATTGATTTGATAAAAATATTGGATAGAGCTAAGGAAAATAATATGGAAGAAAAATATTGATGAAAAATATATGCGGATGGCAATTGAACTGGCTAAAAAGAGGTGCAGGAGCAGTAAATCCTAATCCAATGGTTGAGCTGTTGTGGTGAAAAATGAAGAAGTGATTGGAGAAGGCTACCACAAGCTTTTTGGTGTCCCTCATGCGGAAGTCTATGCATTGAAGATGCTGCAAAGGAAGCTGAAGGAGCTTCAATTTATGTGACTTTGGAGCCATGTTCCCATTATGGGAAAACACCGCCTTGTGCAAAAATAATAGATATGGGAATAAAAATGTTTTATCGGTTCAAGTGATCCCAAATCCGAAAGTAGCCGGTAAAGGTGTGGCAATGCTGAAAGAAGCAGGAATTGAAGTCGTTGAAAACATGTTAAAAGAGGAATGTGATGAGATAAACCAGGTTTTCTTTAAATATATAAAAACGAAGATTCCTTATTTGTTTGTAAAATGCGGAATAACGCTGGACGGAAAAATAGCCTTGTCAAACGGGATTTCAAAGTGGATAACAAATAGTATCGCCAGGAGAAAGTACAGTTTACCGGAAAATAAATTTATGGGAATAATGGTTGGAATAAATACAGTTCTTACTGATAATCCAAGTTTAACAGCGAGAGTTGAAAAATGGCGTAAACCCTTTCAGAATCATTGTTGATCCGTGTCTAAAATTGATGAGAACTGTAAAGTTGTGAAAAATAATGAGGATGAGAAAAACAGTAATCATTACTTCGCAAAAATCTGTTTGACGAAGATGCTGAAAAATAATGAAATTCAAACTAAAAGCAAGAAAGAGACTTTTGTAAAGAAAATAAATTGAAGTTTATTTTTATTGATGGTGAGAAATTTTCTTTTTCAAAAATGCTTGAAGAGATTGGAAAAACAGGAATTGACAGTGTTCTGCTGGAAGGTGGAGAAACCCTTATTTCTCTTGCGTTTGAAGAAAAAATGTAATTGATGGCGGAGAAATTTTTATTGCAAATAAAGATTTTAAAGGTGACAGCAGTGCAAAAACCCTTTTTATTTCAGGATTTGTGAGGGAGAAAATGGATGAAGCTGTTCAATTGACCAATGTGAGAAATAATATTTATGGCGAAAATGTAGGAATGGAGTTCTATTTTTAAGAAAATACAGTGAAATGGAACAGGATTAGGAGAAATTATGTTTACAGGTTTAGTCGAAGAAATGGGAAAAATAGTGAATATTTCTAAAAAGCTACAGGTTTAGGAATAACAATAAAAAGGCGATAAGGTCGTTGAAAAGATAAAAATTGGAGACAGTATAGCGGTAAATGGAGTCATGTCTGACAGTTACGGAATTTAGCGGAAACACTTTTTACAGCAGATGTGATGTACGAAACGATTGAAAGAAGTGGATTGAAACGGATAACGGCCGGAGAAACTGTGAATCTTGAAAAATCATTGACTTTAACTACATTTTTAGGGTGGGCATCTTGTAATGGGAGATGTTGACAGCGAGGCAGAAATTATTTCAATTGTTCCGAAAGGGATTGCCAAACTATATAAATTTCAGCTGGAAGAAAAACATAGGCAGAATATAAAATATGTAGTTGAAAAAGGGTCGTGTGACAATAGATGGAGCCAGTCTTACAGTCATTGATACAGATGATGCTTCAGGGACTTTTTCTGTGTCGCTTATTCCGCATACTTTGGAAAATATAACGCTTGGAAAAAGAAAGTTGGAGATTTTGTTAATATAGAACAGATTTATTTGGAAAAATATGTGAGAAAAATCCTGAAATTTAATAATACAGAAACTGAAAAAGAAAAACCGGTATTACAATGGATTTTTACAAAAATGGGTTTTTAAGGTATAAATATATCTGAAAAAGAGGTAGGAAAATGGAAAGAAAATTTAATACAATAGAAGAAGCGATAGAAGAAATAAAAAATGGGAGACCAATAGTTATAGTAGATGATGAAGACAGGGAAAATGAAGGGGATTTATTTTTACCAGCAGAAGTGGCTACCTATGAAACAATAAATTTCATGATAAACAGTGCAAGAGGATTGATGTGTGTGCCCATTACTGAAAAAAGGGCTGAAGAACTGAAACTTGCATTTATGACGGAACATAATACTGACAATCATGGGACAGCGTTTACAGTATCAGTTGATGCAGTGGAAGGAACAACTACAGGAATATCTACAGGTGATAGGCTTAAAACAATAAAAGACCTTGTAAATCCTTTCAGCGGAAGATTTCAGAAGACCTGGACATATGTTTCCACTTGTTGCAAAAATGGGGGAGTTATAGAGAGAAAAGGACATACGGAAGCTGCTGTTGATTTATCTGGAATTGCAGGCTTTTCAAAAGTTGGAGTAATAATGGAAATTTTAAATGAAGATGGAACAATGGCAAGAAGGGATCAGCTGTTTGAATTCTGTGATGAACTTAAGATAATAACTATAGAAGATTTGATTATATATAGAAAAAATACGAAAAACTTGTAGAAAATGGAAGCGGAAGTAAAAATTGCGACTAAATTTGGAGATTTTGACTTTGCAGGATACAGCGACAAGATTGAAAAACAAGGAATATATAGCTGTTATTAAAGGAAATATAAGGAATAAGGAAAATGTGAGCGTCAGATTGCATTCAGAATGCCTGACGGGAGATGTTTTCGGTTCTAAACGTTGTGACTGCCAGGATCAGCTTCATAGAGCCCTACATGAAATAGAGGAAAAAGGTGAAGGGACTTCTAATTTACTCAGAGACAGGAAGGCAGAGGAATAGGAATCCTTTAATAAACTGAAGGCATACAAGCTGCAGGATGAAGGGTTATGATACAGTTGAAGCAAATCATCAGCTTGGTTTTGAAGATGATTTGAGGGATTATGCAATAGCTGCACAGATTATAAAAGATCTTGGAGTGAAATCAGTTTCCCTTAAAACAAATAATCCGCTAAAAATAAAAGGACTGGAACAGTATGGTGTAAAGGTCGCATCAAGAGAGGAAATTGAGATAGAAGTTAATATACATGATAAGAAATATTTAAAGACAAAAAAGGATGGGACATATATTAAGACAGAAATTATAAAATAATATCTTAAAACTCAGTTTTAGAAAATAAAATAAGATAAATAGTTTACTTAAAAGAAAAATTTTTAGAAATGATAAAACTATATTTGTTCGTTTACTAAAATTTCACTTATACAAAACAGTTTCATTCATTAAGAAAAAGTGAAAATTGCGCTAAAAGGATTTTGAGGCTGATGACTTTTTCTAAAATTCATTTCTGTTTTTATTGTGAAATTTTAAATAACTCATAAATATAGTTTTTATACATTCTATTTATATTTTTTCTATTTCAAGATAATCTCTTTCATATTATTAACTTTTCTGTAAAACCGGAGTTTTTAAGATATTGTTTAGTAGCTAAAGGCTATTTTTCATATTTCTCTGTAATAACTCCTTAATGAGTGCCAGCTGAGAGTGGCATCATTTTACTCTTGCAGGCATATTTTGCAACATATTCATAAGAACTAGCATCTCCAAGCTACTTTCTTCAGAAGTAAGTTTTTCTTCCTGCTTCATCATTTTAAAGAACAGATTTACCTTTTCTTCAGCTTCCAGCCATTGTTTTACCTTTTATAAGGTCAATAAGCATTGCTGTAGAGGCACTTGAAATGGCACATCCGCTTCCAAGAAAAGCTGCATCTTCAATTATATCCCCTATTAAGTTTCTGATTTCCAGAGTCAAATCATCTCCACAATTTGATTATAGTCTCTTTCAATATATGTAGGATTTTCAATTTCTTTTTAAGTTCCTTTTATTACTGTATTCCAGTATTGTCTGCTGATATATATCTAAATTACATTTTAAACACTTCCTTTTATTTTTAAAAAGTCCTTCAACCAATTTTTCTATATCCTTTTCATCATTGTAGATGCTGAAACTTGCTCGACAGCATGATGGAACACCAAGATAGCTCATAAGTGGCTGGGCACAATGATGTCCAGACCTTACTGCCACACGATAGGAATCCAGAATGAATGCCACATCGTGGGAGTGTACCCATTACATTGAAGGCGATAACTCCTGTTCTAGAAAACATTCTCTGTACAGTATGTTTCTATGAATCCTAGTTTTTCATTTCATCTAATAGCTTTTGATGTCAGACTGTCTTCAATTTCAGAAATTTTATCATAACCTCATCTGTTCGATATATCCAATGGCTGCCTTTAATGTAATGGCACCTTCCACGTTCCGTGTTCCACCTTCAAATTTATTTCTGGCAATGGTGCAAATGTAGAACTTTCTTCAGTTACAAATTCTATCATGTCACCGCCATAAAGGAATGGTGGCATTTTATCAAGCAGTTCCTCTCCATATAGTACCCTATTCTATTGGAGAAAAGAGTTTATGTACCTGAAAATACAAGAAAATCAGCATCTATTTTTGTACATCATGTTTATAATGAAGTATAGACTGGGCAGCATCAATTACAGCTAATGCACCATATTCATGAGCAAGTTTTACATTTTCTTCAACAGGCTGGATTACTCCTGTAACATTTACTACAGCTGAAAACTGCCACTATTTTGTCTGATAATTTTATTTTGAAATCATTTATGTCAAACTGTCCGTTATCATCCAGATATACAAATTTTATTCTGGCATTTTTCTGCAACAAACTGCCATGGAACAATATTTGCATGGTGATTTGATATTCCAAGTATAATTTCATCGCCTTCATTTATAAAATTCCAGTCCATATGAATATGCAATGAGATTGATTGATTCGGTAGTATTTTTATAGTAAAAATAACTTCTTCAGCTCTGCATTAATAAAAGCTACTTTTTCCTTGCATCTGAAAGCAGACCTGCAGCCTCCATATGACAGGGCATGTGAACCCCCTACCGGGATTTTTCCGTTATATTTTTCATAGTATTCCATAATTTTATCAAGCACTATTTTTGGCTTTTTGTGAAGTAGCCGCTGTATCTAAATAATGATTTATAATGTTTTGAAATATAGGGAAAATCTTTTTATAGTTCATGTTGAACTCCTTTCACTTTTTATCTCCTCTAAAATCTAATAATAAAGGCTTTCCTGTTCATTTATTATACTTTTTATTTGCTATAATTTCAAGTAATTTTTTAAATGTTATTTATGTAAAAAGACTGTGTTATAAAATAAAAATAAGTTTATAATACAGTCCCTGATAAAAATGTAAAATTGTTACATGTTAAAATCATATTTCTTTATGAATTCCAGCAGGGCTTTTACACCCTTTTAACCACATCATTGTAAGTTGTATCAAAATCATCAGTATACCATGGATCAAGAATATCCCTGTCTTCTCCGAATGTCAAGAAGTCGGTTTTACTCTTCCTGAATATCGGTTACGCAGAAATTTTCTCAAATATTCATAATATTGCTTTTATCCATTCCTATAATATAGTCTGCCGACAGGTCATCATCATTTAAAATACGGGAATACATTCCGACAGTGCTTATCCCTTCCTTTGTAAGGCGTTCCCTTGTGCCTCTATGGACGGATTTCCATGTTCCCAGGAACTTGTGGCAGCTGAATCAATATGAAATCTGCTGATTTAATCCTTCAGTATCGACTCACCTTCCGCAGAAAACGGCTTCAGCCATTGGAGAACGGCATATTTTCCTAAGACAGACAAATAGTACCTGTACCATTATTCCAACTCTTTCATTTCTGGAAAATTTTATTATATTATTTATTTTTATTACTTTCTAATTGCTATTTTTATAATCTTTCTCCCACAAACACTTATTTCAGCTGACTGAATACTTTTCCAATACTGTCATGAATAACAAGGTCTGCGTAATTATCCCGAGATGTAACTGATTTATTAACAGGAACAAGGTTTTTCCCCTGAAGTACTGAATCAGTGAGTTTGCAGGATAGACAACGAGGGAAGTTCCGCCAATAATAAGGGTATCTGACTGTGACAGATGATAAATGGCTTCCCTCAAAAATAGTCATATCAAGGCTTTTCTTCATACAGTGTAACATCAGGTTTGATAATTCCGTTGCATTCAGGACAGTGTGGAACAGGATTACAAAGTTTTACTCTTCAAGCCCATATCCACATGACATACATGTATTCTTATCAACGGAACCATGTAATTTAAGCACCTTCCTGCTTCCGGCCATTTCGCATGAAGGCTGTCAATATTCTGAGTAATTACAGCGGGTCAGCTTGCCCTTCTTTTTCAAGTTCTGCCAGATAGTAGTGGGCAGGATTCGGCTCTGCATCGGGATAAATCAGGTTAGTTTTGTAAATCGTAAAAATTCTTCAGGATATTTTCAGATACATTGTATGGGAAACAAGCTGTTCAGGCGAGAAATGCCTGTCAAGTTTAATGCTGTACAGCCCATCGGCACTTCTGAAGTCAGGAATTCCAGATTCTGTAGATATCTCCTGCCCCTCCGAAAAATAGCAATTTTATTGCTGTTGTCAATTATTTCTGAAGTTTTTCTATTTCATTCTTATTTTCTCCTCATATAAGCTGTAGTTTTTCGTAAGAAGGCCCACAGTGGATAAAGCTGATTAGAGATATTGCACGTTGTAAACATTTAATAATCTGCTCTGTAATTCACTATGTATTTAACTACAGATCTTTAAGTCTCCTTCTAAAATCTTCCAATGTTCTGTAACCTTTTTCATCCATTATTTCCTTCAGTTCATAGGTAACTCTGGAAAATACTTCAGTACCTTCCTTTTTCAAGCAGAAGTTCCAATCTGAATCATGCTGCTCCGCATTCAGGATATGCTCAAATGCATCACGGCCTGTAAAACTCCTCTGTACCGATAATCTGTATAGATGGATTTAAACGCTGATAGGCGTGTACGTTTGCCAATGCAGTAGGCTTTTTATATTGCTCCGATCCTCCAAAACCGTTTTTAGGCTTAATTACGACACTCTCATCGTTAATTACAAGTCCATTTCGATGCTATTTACACAGTTTACAAATGTAAGAGGAAATTTATTGAAAACACTGCTGCCGCCTGATCAAAAATGCACAATGTCAAAATATGGTGGCAGTTTTATTCCCAGAGGTCTCGTCAAAATATTCAAACACTTCATGACAGAATCTGTTCCAGTAGTCTGCAGATCATATGCCAGCTGGGGCTTTCCAGGCACATTAGGACAGGACAAGGTTCAGTTCTGTCAGGCCTTTAAATCCGCTATCAAGGACTTTTTCATTAGTATATGAATTTCTTCGAAGATAGTCCTGTCATGGACAGAAAGAATGTACGGTCAGGAAGCGATTCCTGAAGTTCCAGAAGATATTCAAGATAGTAGTCAATTCCAAGATTTGGCAGTCCCATAGAGTTTATGCATCCAAGCTCAGTGTCGTAATAACGTGGCTGTGGATTACCTTCTCTAGGGATTTAATGTGGCACTTTTCGTTACAAAAGTTCCCGTCAGAGTGAATCATTTTATCCAGTTCATTTCGGTCATAGCAGCAGCACACTCCTGCGGCATTCATAAGACAATTTTTCAAATTCATACTTTTCCTACATGTGTTTTTGTTGATGACATTTGGGAACCTCCTGGGTTTTTGTTGGTGTTATTAGAATGTGTTTTTAATTTTATCAGAAAAAGAGACTTTTTCAATTTTAAATCGCTGGAGATTTATGATAACTCGTTTATTGATTGATATAAAGAGAATAACTATCATTGTTTTGTTCATTGCATTTTTATACTTTATGTTAATCTTTATTTATAATAGGAAATAAATCAAATTTTATAATTAGTGTATCACGAGAAGAACTAAATTATAAAATTAGGGGAAAAGATTTTATGAATAATGAAGTTATTCTTTATAAAGATGGTGAACTGCAAACTTCCGGTGGAGTAGCTCCTGACAAGGAAACTGTGTGGTTAAAAAGTAGAAGAAATGGCAAAGCTTTTTGATAGAGACCGTTCTGTAATACGAGACATATCAGAAATATATTTAAGGAAAATGAATTGAAGAAAAGCTCAACTTGTGCAAAATTTGCACAAGTTCAAAAATGAAGGTGACAGGTCTATCGAAAGAACTTTTTAATTACTATAATCTTGACATGATTATCTCTGTTGGATATAGAGTAAAATCTCCAAGAGGTATTGCTTTTTAGAAAATGGGCTACATCTATATTGAAAGAGTATATTGTACAGGGTTATACTAGCTAATGCAAAAGATTAAATGTATTAAACAAGGTTGTAGAAATTCAATCAAATATAATTGCTGATGTTCTTGAACTTGATTCTAGAGAAGTTTTTGATGTTATTCAAAAATATACTCAAGCACTTGAATTATTAGATGATTATGATCATCAGATTGTTCAAAAACCCAAGATTCCTAATGAAAAGGCTTATAAGTTAACTTTTAATGAATGTAAGAAATTAATTGAAAGTATGACATTTAGCAAAATCTTCAACTATTTTTGGAAAAGAAAAACTAAAGGGGCATTAGAAGGTATAATAGGTTCAGTTTATCAAACTGCATTTGGAGAAGATGTGTATCCATCTGTTCAGGAAAAAGCGGCAAATTTACTTTATTTTATTGTTAAAGACCATCCTTTTATTGATGGGTGTAAAAGAATTGCCGCAAGTATATTTCTCATATTTTAAACAAAAATAATTTATTATTCAAAAATAATAAAAATAATTTCTGACAGTACATTAGTAGCAATTACCTTACTGTTAGCAGAATCGAAACCAGAAGAAAAAGAAATCATGATTAATGTTATTATGAATTTTTAGAATGGTAAAAAGGAGGAAATATGAGAAGATTTATTTATCTTGATCAGAAACACTTAATTCGTATATTGCTCAGATATACGATGGGTTAATAACAAGTAATGAAGAAAATAAACAGTATAATAATGAAATTAATAAAGAATTTTTCATATCTGAGTTAGTCCTAATGCAAACATTGACTTTAAAGTTTTTCAATAAAGGAATAGAAGGTAAAAATAGAATATATATTTAAAAAGTTTGAAAGCAGATAAAGAAAGTGCATTTGTCAACAAAGTTGAAACAAAAATGTTGCACGATAATGCTTTGACTTATTAATTAGTCACATAAATGAATATACAGGTTTCAGAGGAGAATATATAGGAAACTTTATAGAAATATTCGATTCATTTTATATTCTTGATTTCTTGTATTACAAAGAATTATTTAGTGATGAAAATTTTATAAATTTTATTGTTGATTCAGCCATGGAAAATATAATTAAAGAAGCTAGAAAATAAAAAGCAAAATTAACGACTGGAACACCAGGTAAAAAGCAAATAATCAAAGACATAGACAATAATATTGCAACGATTAGAAAAACAAATATCAGAATATAAGGAATACACTAAAAATAATTGAACAATAACAAAAATAATACCTTATCAAAGATTCTTTGTATAGGCGATTGTATTGTTACTTTATCAGATGAATTTTATTCGAGATGATATACAGATGTCATCGTTTAAATACGGTGGAAAAATAAAGGTATTTGGTTATATAACAAAACATTATTAATAAAAATACTAATCCAAATTTACCAATTTTTGCTGAAGTAATAAATCAAATAAACTCAGCTATTCTTTTCTGAAATTATAAATAAAAATGAAATTAAAATTATTCATCCCATAGCAATATATTACGAATAGAAATTTTTAAAAGATATGTTTTATAAAGTAAAAATGAGATACAATAACATAAATATTATATATTTTTATCATTCCTTGGATATCATGTCCATGGTTTTTAATTAATCTGATTAAATAATGAAGAATAATCTTGTTAACATTAAAAGATTTAGCTAGGGTGCGTCTTAAAACTCAAAAATAATCAATATTTTTTTAATAATTATGAAAAGCATATACTAAGAGATTGAAAGATAGTCATCATTTTGTTACAATAGAAGAAAAACACAGGAGGTTTTCATTATGCAGAGAAGATATGAAATATCAGATGAACAGTGGGAAAGAATAAAAGAGATGTTTCCCAGAACTAAGACAGGACGTCCAGGTAAGGATTCACGCCTGATATTTAATGCTATTCTCTGGATTGTATGCAGTGGAGCACCCTGGAGGGATCTTCCAGAGCGTTTTGGTTCATGGAAGACAGTTTATTCCCGTTTCTGCAAATGGCGTGATGAAGGCACACTTTTTAGGGTATTTGAAGATTTGAAAAAAGATTCTGATTATGAAAATCTCAGCATTGATTCTACGACAGTAAAGGCTCATCAGAGCAGTGCGGGAGCAAAAAGGGGGCAAAAGGTTCCGAAGTAGGACAGCATATAGGGAAAAGTTCAGGTGGAAGGACAACCAAGATACATGCGGTTGTAGATGGACTTGGTAATCCTCTGTATATAGGCTTGACTGCGGGTCAGGTTCATGACAGTAGGAAGGCTGTTGAAATATTATCACAACTTAATATACAGGGAAGTAATATTTTAGCAGACAAGGCATATGGAACGAGGGAGATAAGAGAATATATAGAGGGAAAGGGAGGCAGATATACAATACCTCCGAAATCTAATACTAAAGAAAAATGGGAATGTGATTATCATACATATAAGGAAAGACATCTTGTGGAATGCTTTTTTTCAATAAGCTCAAAAAGATTCCGAAGGCTAGGTACACGTTATGATAAACTGGCAGATTCATTTTATCAACTTTATCTACTTAGGATGTATAATAATTCTACTAAAAATAAAATTAGCTAGTTATTAAAAAAATATTGCCTATTTTGAGTTTTTAAGACACGCCCTAATGAAACAACAGTTTCACCATTTTTATCATATATATTTCAATCCCTTATCTTCTTTTGTTAATTTACTCACGATAGGGACTGCACCTAAAATCTTGCGTCAAGATTTTGGGTGTAATACAATTATTTTTGACTTATGAGAGCAGCATATAAAATTTAAATTGTATACGATTTTATGTAAATTATTTTATTTGTATTTAAACTTCTGTTTTAGACATTAATAAACTTATCTAATTCATCCTTAAATCCTTTTTGTATTAATTTTCTAGCATCTGAAAGTTCTTCATCCTTTTTGTATTCTTTTAAAGTCTTTTCAATAGCATTGATATTTTTCAGATATTGAATTATTATTTTTAGCTAGATATATTAAATAAAATAATTTTTGAGGATAAACCTTATAGATACTATTTTTTATACTCAGTTTCAACCTTTGAAACTATAATTCCACTAAATCAAAAATTTTTCAAAGTCAATCTTTTTCTTCATCAAATATTTCATCGTAATATTTTTCAAAAAGTTTAGACTTTTGATTAGTTGCTCGATCAGGATAACCACCATAAGAATAAATAATCTGTGCTAAACGCTCCTTACTTATATGTTTTTCTAATTTTTATCTATACCCATATCTCCAATTTTTCTAATATAATTGATTCCCCGATTCTCTAAATAATTTTCAATTTTTACTTGAAGATTACTGATTGATTTTAAATCAGCTGCTGAAAATTGAATTTTTGACTATTTGTAAATTCGGCTATTTCATTTATCAGAAAATCATTATCTTCCGTTTTTAAATATTCTTATCAATACAGATGCGTCAGCTAATTTTTCTTCATCAAAAATTCATCTTTAAACTTATAGATACTTCTTAATGTTTGTCCACCGTTAACAATTTGCATACCATCTAATGTAAATAAAAATTTTTATTCCCATTTTTAGGTTCCAGATTTAACATTTTTGATGTTATTGTTATACCATTATTATACATAAAAATCTATGAGGATTTTCTTTTAAAGTTTTTACTATATTTTTATTGAATTTTGAATCGCCCAGATATCCCCTTACATTTTCATATAGTACACTAATATCTAATTCTGATGACTTTAAGGTATCAAAATCTTGAAGATCGTAAAGGTTTCTTAGTTCTTCATTATTACTATGTCATTCTTATCAAATTTGCAATATTCAACTTGACTAGATATGACTTAGATGATGATAAACTGTTTTTCTTCATATGTTAAGACTGAATTATCATCAAGAATAAATTCTACAAGATATATATCTTTGGGTTTATTTGAAAGATATCCAATTATATCGTCCAGTATTAAATTTTTAATTTCTAAGCCATAATTTTCTTTTTAAATGCTTCAATTTCTTTGTTATTCTAATGAAGCTCCCATATTTTATCAGATTTTAATTTATTATATATTTTTCCATTGCTTTCTTTGAAATTTCATCTAGTGCCTTCAAATTTTTCCAGTATTTAACATGTTGATAAATTCTCATTGAATCCAAAAATAGGCCTTTGTTTTCCTCCGTTGCTTCCACTAAAATTTTTCTCTAAATTTGAAATTAAATAGTAGTATTCTGTTAGTATCTTCATCAATGTAAAAAGCATCAATTCCATAATCATTATATATACCATAAATTAAATTACAATAATCTGTATCTATTACTAAATCCTGTAATTCATCGATATCATTATTACCTGTTATCAATTTAAGTACAAGCATATAGAATCCTAATCTGTTTTGCTTCTGAAATAGGAGATGTTGTATTAATTCTTGTTATTTGTTCATATATTTTATTACAATAAATATTTACTAATTTAAAAATCGTTTACAGTAGCCATTTTTCCTACTTAATATATCATATATTTTGTAAGTTAATTTTATATGAATATATTCATTTTTAAACTATAAAACTCCTTTTAAGTTATTACTCCCACTCAATAGTCCCTGGTGGCTTGAA
>BNJT01001898.1_pt1 | contig 43434 bp, 59 predicted proteins | sample 8540491 | NCBI WGS metagenome assembly BNJT01 (sample SAMD00202455, study PRJDB9452) | human saliva metagenome | host: Homo sapiens | reverse complement strand
AGTCAGTTTTAAAAACCAACTCTTTCCTCTAAATTACTTTTTTTCTTTTCACTCATATCTTCAAAGATTTCTTTTAACAGATCTCCCAACATTCTCCATATCCTTAAAAATTTCTCTATTTGTTCTGATATCTTTTCTATCCATTTCAGAGAAACTTTCTCTTACAGTTTTTATTATTTTTTTATCATAGTCTTTGAATAATTCTTTTTAAACTTTTCATATTCCCTCTTATACAATTATTTTTATCATTTTGTAATAAGTCTTCTTCATTCTTTTGTATTATTATCCAACAATGAAAATCCATTATTAATATAGAAATTTATTAATTTTTGATTATTCTTTAACTCTACTAAAAATAATACGTCCTGCTACAATATCACTTGCTTCTTCTATAAAAATTACAAGCATATTTTAAAAATTTCTTTTTCCTGAAATATTTTTCTTTATTTTCATCATTTTTTTCCAATCTGCCCAATTAAAAAAATGTTGGTATTTCAGAAATACTATTATATAATCCATCAATTTTCTTTCTTTGATTTTTAGATAGTTCTTCTGGAAGATACAATATTTTTTTGTTGAAAAGAACAAAGTATGCAAGAATATCAAATTCACCTTTTTTTAACTTATCATTGTCTACAATAAAAGTAAGTTCTAGCCTTATTTTTTTATTTTTGAAATAATAATGATTTTTTTCTTTTTAAAAAATTTTTCAATATCATCATCAATTTTACAATAAAAAAATGACTTATAAGACCATTAAAATATTTTTAATTCTATTTCTAAATCCTTTTCCTAAAAATCCTTTTTCTTTGAGATTTTTCTGATATATCTTCTATTATTTTTTTGTAAAGAGATACAAACTTTTTAATGATTCTTCCTCCCTTTTTCTATTTTCTTCTAAAAAAATTTTTTCTCTCTTGTGTATCAGTTTTTATTGTATCACAAGTAAGAGCATCAATTATCATATCTGTTGCTTTTTTTCCCAGTAACAATTATTTTTCTAGTAAATGATGATGTTGCCATAAGCTCAACTCCTTTCAAGTTTCTTTTTCATTATTATATCATTTCTATTTTTTTATGTAACAAGTCATTTCATTTTTAAGAAGAGCATCTTTTAAATACCCATATAATAACCACTAACCAAAATATTGTAGCTAAACAGCCCAAACAAGTTTCACCCAATGATTTTAACATAAGAATGACTGCACTTATCATTAAAACTATTCCTACTATACCATATAACAATGATTCAAACATTTTTATCACCTTACTTTATTTTTCATACTATTAGCCATTCTTTCAACTATATACCTATTATAACGTTCTGGATTTTCTTGTATCATCATAATACATACACCCTAATAAAGTTGTTATTATAAAAATCCCCATAATATAACTTCCATTTTCCCCTCAAAAATTTTTATCTAAATATAGCATACACTGCATCCCAATCTTTATATTCTACCCCATTAATAGCACAGCTTACATGAGCTGTACGAAGTCCTATACCATCATTAAATTTTCTTTCAAAATATCTCAAACTGTACCCAACTTGGTGTGTTCGCATTATATCCTTTAGGAAAGCCAACTGTGTAATAGATCTTATTTCCTTTTAACTTCTAAAGATATAACTCTTGAACTATTATCCCAATCAGCTTTAGTTTCTAATTGGTCAATAATATCATTTAGATAGTAATATGTTTTATTATCTTCTGTTACATACATTGTATTCAATATTTCCCAAAATTGATCTCTTAAATAATAATATTCATTTTTCATCAGCATTTCTAAGAAATTCTATAAAACTTCCTCCAACATATTTATCTTTAACAACTCTTTCCAAATTTATTTTCAAGTTGTGAGTCAGAATAGCTATTATTAGCTGTTGATGTTACATTAGAAACACTTTTTTTCATACTATTAGCCATTCTTTCCACTATTGGAGTCATATAATCTTTATATTCTGGTGGGAAACTTACATAAAGATATCATATTTATTGGTATTTTTATCATACATAGTTTTCTAAATATTAAAAGTCCATTGTCTTCATAAGTTATAGTAAAAAAATGTTTTTCCTAAAAACTTATATGGTGCATTAGGTTTTTCTCTTACAGCTTTATCATATGCTTGTTGCAAACTTTCTCCATTTGGATTCAATTAGAAGTCAATGAAATAATAACTTCTCCATTATCATTTTGTAATTTCATTCCATCTTCATAAGTTTTTTTGAAATTTGGAAATACTCATCATCTGGATAATCTATTGAATAATCATAATAATCATTATAGTATGTTCTATAGTTTACATATCTTGCATCTTCAACAGTAGGAATATAATTATTTACATTATTATTTTCAACAACAGTTGTTTTAACTTCTTCTTGTTGAGGTTGTGGCTGAGAATAAGAAGTTGTACTTTGTGTAGAAACTTCTTGATTTTCGTTCTTATCTTTAAAAAAATAGAAAATACAATCCTGCTATTACTAATAAGATTATAAAAAAAGTATATATACACTTTTTTATTGAAATTATTTGAAGCAGTTACATTATTAGCTTCTGAACTTTTTTTCTTTTTAGCTCTTCTTTAAATTGAAAAAAATTTCTCTAAATAACTATCACTTTCTCTTATGAAAACTATCAAGTTTATTATCAAGTAAGAAATAATACTCATTAGAAAGTAATTTGAAATCTTGATTTTCTGAATTTAATCCCCAAAACGAATAATTATCATTTTTCAATAAATTTTCTTTTACTTTTTGTAGAAAAAAATAAGCATATTATTTCTTGAATTTTCATTTAATAATAACTTTATATTAGTAAAAATGATTGCTTCTTATTTTTAAAAATTTGGAAAATAATCTATTTACAATTATTTCAAAAGATTGGTTATATACTATATTTTCTATTCTTGGTGAAAGATTCCGAAGTTGATTTAGATTTTTTTATTTTTCAAAGCTAGAAATGCTTCTAATAAAATATTATTCTTTTCATATGGAAAACGATTAAGGAATATTTTTATATTTTCTTCATTTTAATATATCACAATTTTTCTAAATAAAAATCTGGATCAGTTTCCATCCTAGATGATAATTATATTTTTCACTTGAATTTTGACTTTGATTTTGTCCATAATTTTCTTTTTAAATATGTATATGCTTCATTTTATTCTTTTGTATTGATCTTCAGCTAATTTTTAAGTATTTCATCTGCTGTAGCATGTTTATCTGGATGATATTTTTTTGATAATTCTAGCCATTTTTCTTAAGCTCATCAAGTGTAAATCCTACCTTAAGTTCCAATATTTCTAGACATTCAAGATATTTTTTTGTCCATTTTAACCCCTCTTTATATTTTAATATTCTCCCCTTTGTAAAAGTCAAAAACTAAATTTAAATATTTTTTTAAATTAAAAACATGAATAAATTTTTTTCTATTTTTGAAATTACTCTCATATTATACTACATTTTTTTATAAATTTTTTTAGATATATTTTTGAATATTTTATTTTATTTTTCTTTCTAATCCTAAAAAATAAAAAACAGATAATTTCAATATTTTGAATTTTATCTGTTTTATTTATTTAATTTTTATACGAATATTCCTACTGCTCCATATAACAATGATTCAAACATTTAATCACCCTATTTAAAAACTTCCCTCATCTTTTGGAGGGAAAAATTTATCTTGAAAAACTAAAAAAAGTAAAAAAACCTAAAAAACTAAATAGTTCTTACAATACGGAATCCAACACTGCTACAAGCATCGACTGCCTGATTATTATTACGATGAAGCTCAGCCCAACGCTCAATATCGCTATTAACATAGACTGCCTGACCATCATCACGATCAAGCACAGCACAAAAACTTAGCACTATTGCCCCAAGAACCTCCTTTAAGTCTTCTATATATATTAGAAGAATCAAAAGCCTTATATATATAGTTCTTTCCTACTTCTATATTCTCAGTTGTATCATAACACCATTCCCAAACATTTCCAGTACAATCGTATAATCCCTAATTGATTAGGTTTTTAATCCCTACTTCTTGTGTTGAACCTTTTTTTATTTTTGACCTGAATTTTTCATAATACCAAGCTACTTCACTAATATTATTACTTCCTGAATAAGTATAGTCAAATGTTCCTTCATCTATTGCTATTTGTCCACCTCTAGCAAACCATTTCCCATTCAACTTCTGTTGGTAATCTAAAACCTTCTGTATTTTTTTAAAGTTTGCTACATCTGGATAAACTCTTTCTCCACTCAATTCTTTTTATCATTAATATTCCTTGTTCACTTTTACTTAAATCATAGACAGGCTCTAGTCCATATTTTTCACTCAATTTATTACAATATTCCAATGCTTGCCACCAAAAAAACAAATTCTACTGGTTTTATTATCTCCTTTAAATTCTGATGGATTATTTTCCATAACTTCTATCCACATTTTTTTGTGTTGTTGGATATTTACACACTTCTATATCAAATACTTCTTTTTCTTCATCTGCAAAAGATGGTTGATATTTTCCGCCTTGAACAAATATCATATTTTCAAATTTACTTTCTACATTAGTTGCTTTTTCCAGAATATTTTTGATAGTTCCTTTTTAATTCTTTTGATTATTTTTCTATATTATTTTCATCTAACTCTAATTTTTCAAACTTAGCTAGATCTAAAAATATATTTTTATTGCTCCTTTCATTATCTGTTATTTGTTTATCTATAAAATCTACTATACCTTCTAATTGTGGAGGAACATCTTCATTATCCGCTATTACTACAGTAAAATTATATCTTGGTGCTTCTTTTTAGTATCTACTATTTCTCTAAAATAATCTAAGTTATTTTTTTCTTTAAGATTTCATCTATTCCACCTTTTAATTAGTAGGAATACTGGTATTTTTCTTATACCTTGTGGATATAGTTCATCTAAAGTATTAAATAAATCATCCATTCCACTTTCTATACTATCATTTAAAAAGTTTACAGTCTTTCCTTTTTCATAGATATAGAATTTTTATTTTCTAGTGAATTTAAACTCTCTATCATTGCTCTTTCTACTTCTTGAAAAATCATTTGTTTTAATCCATAATAATGCTTTTTCCTTCTGTAATGAATTTTTGAAATACTTTCTTTCATTTAACATCTCTCCCTTTGTTATATATTTTTAATAAAATTTTTATCTTTTATTCTTCGTTAGGTGCATTAAAAATATTTACCAATTCTAATATTCTACTTTTTCTTCTCCAATAATTTCACCATTTTTGTAACTTACATATTTTTTTCTAACTTACCATTCTTATAGAATTGCCATTCTCCATATCTTTTATCATCTTTATTCAAGCCATAATACAAGATATTGTGATTCTCTTCAAAAAGCCATCTCAATTCCATTTTTTTCATTTCATCCTTAAGCTCAATTTTTTTGCTTTAAAAGCTCCACTAGGATAATACTCCTCAAATGTTGTCATCTCCCCTTTTTGTATGTTCTAACTTCTATAGTCATTCCATACTCATCAAACATCCATTCCATTCCGTGCTTTTAAGCCATCTCTGTAAGAACATTCATATTTATCTAAACCATTTTCATGGTATTCATAATAGATACCAGTAAATAGTTCATTATCTTTAAACATAACTTCCCTAAAATCTATTACTCTTTTTCAAAAAGCCATAAAAATCCCCTCAAGTCCAGTTTAATTTATAATGGTAAGTCTACTTATATAGTAACTTTTAGAATTTATTATTACTTCTAAATAGTTATTTTCTTCATTTCTTCTTATATCTTCAATTTTTCCTTCAATAAAACCATCATCTGTATGAAGTTTCAATTTCTTGTATTCCTTTTTGGCTGTCATTAAGAATACAATCTTTTCTTCAAATAGATTTATTTCTCTCAAAAAAGGTGGCATAGTTGTATAACTAGCAAAAATCTCTCTTATCATTTCAGATTCAGTTTTATCTTTATTTAATTCTCTTAATTCTGAGTATCTTGTAATATTTTCTTTTTTGTACAGCAAATTGTAGATATTCTTTTTTCTCAAAAGGTGTTATCTTTGAAAAATTATTATCAGAACAACGTGAAAACTTAATAAGTATTTGATTACATAGGGTATATTTTGCTATTCTAAAATGCTTAATATCTTCATCTAAAATTTCTCTTATATATATCGGCACTAAAAGCTTTTTATATTTACTTTTTTTCACTCTCTTTTTAGCATCTTTCTTTAAAAATCTCCTTATTTGTTTAGTAAATTTTAGCATTTTTAGAAATTATTTACTATACAGATAATACAATTTTTTTACGATGTAAATATACAGATAAATTTTTAGATTTTTTATTTTTATTTATTAACAATATTTATTAAAAATGATTTTAGCATTTTTATTTTTTAGCTTTTTGAAAAATATGAATAAAAATTTTCTCTTTTTGAAATTATTTTTCATATTATACAACATTTTTACAAAAATTTTTAGATGTATTTTTAAATATTTTATTTATTTTTCTTTCTAATTCTATAAAAAAACAGATAAGTTCAGTATTTTTGAATTTTATCTGTTTTTACTTATATTTATAAATTATTCTTTTTCAATTATCACTTTAGAAATTTCTTCAGCAGAGGCACTTCTATTTTTCCATAGTTTTTTTATTAAATTATTCCATCTTTCGTTATATTCTTCTATTTCTTCTTTTTCCCATTTACGATTAAATTCTTTCTCTAAAATATCTTTTTGGACTCACATCAGGAGTTTCTTTATAGCTATATAATAGATTGTTTTCTCTATCAAAAAGTCTTATCTCATCAAATAGTTTAGAGTTATATATAGTTTTTAAATTATCTCCTATACTATTTACTACTAAATCATGATGTTCTTTTTGGAGTCATTCTTGGAGTTTTCCCTTGCTTTATCATTTCTTCATATCTTTGTATAGTACCTAAACGAGATTTTTCTCCTTTAACTGCAACTACATTTAATCCGACTTCATATCCTAATTTTTAAATCTTGTTGCTTCTTTTTATAGGAAGTTCAGCAGTTCTTAAAGTACCTTCTATTATTAAATTATATTTTTCTTTTCCTAATGCCTCTATTAGCTTTTCTGTTATTGCTCCACACCATTGTTGAGTATATTTTTGAAGCTTCTCTTCCATGTTCTAAATTAATTTCTTTTAAACTTTGGATGATATTCTCTAAAAGTCATCACCACTTATAGATATATATTCATCTTTTGCATTAATCATATTTTTCAAGTCCTGTTTTTTTCCTGCTCCAGGTTGTCCTCCTAATAGGAAAAACTTTTGGCTTTTCTTTAGGTGAATAACTAGATTTATACATTTTTCAATATCTTTTTCAAATACAAGTTCTAATTCTTTATCAGTATAATTTTTCCATTTTATATCTCCTCTAATTTAGAAAGTATTTTCATAATAAAATTAATCTTTACATTCAAAGCTTCGACTTCTTCAAAGGTCATTCTTGGAATCTTTCTAACTTCTTCCCAAAAATTCCTTTTCTATTAAAGTTAATACAGGAGATTCACCTTTTTTTATTTTCAATTCTAGTGATTGTTCCCATTACTCCCCTAAGCACATTCCCTTGCTACTTCTTTTTTTCAATGTTAAATCATAAAGCTTCATATTGTTCTCCTATAAAAATTTATTTGATGTAATTATAATATATCATATTTTTATAATATCATAATTCTATAAATAACATCCTATAGAGACTAGTATTATAATAGAGAAATTTTTGTATATGTTAGTTGCTTTTAGTATATAAAAATACATTATAATTAACTATATTTCTATTTATTAATATTTTATAATAAAAAGGTTGTATAATAAATGGTGTTGATAGAAGAAATTTCTATCAATGCCATTTTTAATAAAAAGTTGAGACAATAAAATTTTTCCTGTTAAAATTAAATCGCTCAAAAATAACCATAAAAGGAAGTGATTTTATTGTCTCTATCTAATCTTATCAAAAATTTCTTAAATATTCAAGATAATAATATTTCTTTTCCAGAAGAAGAATATTGTCAAGTTACTCAAAAAGATAATTATCGAATTAAAGTTTTTAAAAGGATTTCTTAAGTCTAATTACTGCGCTTGCCCTCATTGTAATTCTAAAAAAATATTGTTAAAAATGGTTCAAGACATCGTAAACTTAAATATATTCCTATTCAAAATTACAATATTGAACTTAGTGTACAAAGATATATTTGTAAAGATTGTAAAAAAACTTTCTCTCCTTCTACAAATATTGTCAGTGATAACTCCTAATATATCTAATAATCTTAAGTATACTATTGCTCTTGAACTTAAAAGAAAATCTATCTCTTACATCTATTGCTAAGAGATATAATATTTCTATTACTTCTGTACAAAGAATCATGGATAGCTGTTATTCTGATTTTTAAAGTTAATAGAGAACATTTACCAGAAGCTATTTGCATTGATGAATTTAGAGTCTGTTAAAAATATTGATGGCGCTATGTCTTTTTGTTTTTGCTGACTACTACAGTAAGAACATTATCGATATCATAGAAGATAGAAGACTCCATTCTCTTACAGAGTATTTTTTTCAAGATTTTCTTTAGAAGCTAGAAATAATGTAAAAATATGTTTGTATGGATATGTATGTTCCATACATTAGCTTAGTTAATTCTATCTTTCCTAATGCAAAAATAGTAATAGATAAATTTCATATTGTTAATCTTGTTAATAGAGCATTTAATCAAACTAGAATATCTATTATGAATTCCATTAAAGATGATTTATTAAAAAGAAAGCTGAAGCTATTTTGGAAGTCATTATTAAAATATTATCCTGATCTTTGTCGAGTAAACTATTATTGTCAGAGCTTTAAGCGCAAACTAAGTAGCAAAGATAAGGTAGATTATCTTTTAGAAAAAAATCCCTGAATTAGAGATTAGTTTTAATATCTACCAAGATATTATTCAAACAATAAAGCATAATAATTTTTAAAAGATTTGAAGAAATAGTAAAAATATTTAGCTAGTAAAGAAAAAAATTTCTAAGAAAAATGATAATAGCTCTAAAAACTCTGAAAAATATATGAAATATATCGAAAAATATGTTTGAATCAAATATTACTAATGATTTAATAGAAGGTTTAAAAAAATAAAAATAAAATCAATAAAGAGAACAGCATTTGGATATTCAAATTTCAGTAATTTTTAAAAAGAGCGTATTAATTCAAGCAGGTATTATTTCAATTAGCGCTTAATTTTTAATGCAATAATGCGATTTAGTTCGAATAAAAAAAGAGAATTTTTAAGTTTTTTTATTCTCAAAAATTCTCTTCATTATGTCAGGTCATAGTCTAAAACTTTTTATCAACACTATTTGACAAATAACTATAAAAAAATGTCCCCCAAATCCTAATTTTAAGATTTGAGGTAATTTTCAATTTCTTAATCATTGTTTTCTAATTTTTAAGTATTCTTGTAAATATTTAAAATTAATTCTTTCTTGTTCTAAACGTAAGTTTTTTCCATAGATATTTTCTTGTAATTTTTAAAAGTATTTTTTTCACTATTATCTAAATCTTTTTACATCTGAAAGAAAAGGTTTATCTTCTTTTACCCAAAATTCTTTATGTTTAAGAAATACTTCCTCATTCATTAAAAAGATTTTAAACTTGGAAAAATTCTTTTTGCCATACCTAAAAATATTAAAACCATGGGTATCAATATCTCCCCAATAATATATTTTTTGTATTTAACCATTTGTTTTCTTTAAATACAGATATGTTATATCCTTTACCAAAAATAATACAAGCATTTTTGGAAAAATGGAAAAACTAAGAAAACTTATTTCATTTTTCAGTAATATATTTAAAATTGTTTTCCCACTTATTAAATTCTTCAGAGGAACAGATATATCTGAGAAACCATTTATGTAATACTCAACATCAAGTATTCTAAATCTAATTAGTAGAGGTTTTTCTTTAATAACAAATGTTTTTTTAAGATTAGAAAAAAATCATTTTTGAAATTTCATCTAATAAGTAAAAGATAATTTTTTTATGTTTTTCAATAAATTTAGTATCTATATTCTCTATACTAATCTCTCTAAGATAGCTATTTTTATAGGATTATTAATAAAATACTCACAACTATTAATATTTTTTTCCCATTCTTCTTTTTCTCTCAATAATTCAAATATATTCTTTTCAATCCAATCTTCAAGTTCAGAATATTTATTTAATATGAATGAGAGATTTTTGAAAAATAGACTGACTTCCTTTTTCTTTCTTTATTAATTTTATAGCATCTTCAGGATATAATATTTCAATATGAGTTGGAATAGAGTTTTTCCAATAATTTTTATTATTAATTTTTCTTCTCAATTATATTATAACCATAAGCTAAAAACTGATTTGTCTGTTTCCTTTAATGCTTTTTCCAGTTAAAAATTTCTAAAGTATTAGTAGAAAGCTCTTTTTGAAGTAGGACTTTTTAATTTTATTTTTCCAAGAAATATTAAAAATCTTTATTATATTTTTTTCTCTAAAAATACTCTCTAAGAATATCACCTTTTTCCATCTTTTTAAAATTATATCTTTAATTTCTTTAAAAATTAGTCAATTCCATTTAGAGTTCTCCATTATATTTTTCTTTCATTTTTATATATTCACCCTAAAGTCAAATTATGTATTCGAGATTTATGAGTAGTATCATTATAAGTTACAAAAGCCTACATGTCTCAACATATGGCTCCATTGTATTGATTTTCAATAGAGGTGTTACTATGATAAATTGGAAATCTAATTTTTTTGAATAATTCTAATCCAAATGTAGCAGACTCATCAGAACTTTTTAAAAATGCTTCATCAATAATAATCAAGCAAAAAGAGGATTTCTCTTTTTCATTGATTCCATAATTGTATGCTAAAGAAGCTCCAAGTATAGTATAAGCTAGTTTTTCCTTCTGACCACCAGATTTACCTCCTGAATCAGTATAATGTTCATATTCTTCATCAGTATCTCTCCAATATTCTGTGGCAGAAAAATGAAACCAATTTCTTACATCTGTTACATGTGAAGTCCATTTTTATCCCTTTCAGTTTCATTAACTCTTCCTTTAAATCTATCAATTATTTTTTATTTCAAAAACTTTTCTTCTGCTAAATTATTTTCATCCATAGAGTTTTTCTGTAATATTATTTAAACTGGCACGAAAAATCAATTATTTCTTTATCTTGAGTTCTTTTTGAATTAATTTTTATGTATCTTCCCCTACTATAGTCAATACTATATAGTGAATCATTAATTTCTTTTTATTTTTATCTTTAATAGTTGTTTCTTGCCTAGTTAAATTTTCTCTAAAAACTAATTATATGTCTAAAAGATATTTTCTTGTAATTCTTCTTTAAATTTTTCTTCATATTTAGGTAAATCATCTTTAAGTAATTTTATTCAAAAATATTATATTCATTTAAGGAATCAATACTACTGTCAAAATCACGAGTTTCAATAGAATATTTATTTTAAGTTCTTTCATATAATTTTCTATTCTTTTTTTCTAAGATTCTATTTTTCTTCCTCTAAATCATTTTTATTCTTATTCAAATAGACTGAATATTTTTCAAAAAAATATCTATATTTTTCCAAAGTTAAAGGAAAATCAGTCCAAAATGAAGAGTTCTTTTCTGAGAAATTCAAAATCATCTTCATATACAGAAAATCTTTCCTCAGCATTTAAAAATAGGCTATTTTTGAAAATCCTTGTTATATTTATCTAACTCAACATTTATAGTAGAAAGTTCTCCATTTAATTTTTATTTTTTTGTTTTAAGAATATCATGGCTTTTTCTAGTTGATTCAAGCTCTTTTTCAAGTTCCTTTTAAAATATCATTTTTCTGATTTAAGTTTATCTATGAATTTCTTTAATTCTTCTATTTTATTTTGAGAAGTTAAAATATCAAGTTCACTAAAATCTTTAAATCTTTTTAAATGTTCAATATTTTCTTTATTTTTGAAATTTTATCAATATCTTTTTATTTCTTCTAAATCAAAAATAAAGAATTTTTAACTGTTTTTCTTTTTCTTTTAAATTTTTCTTCTAAGACTTTAATTTTACTTTTATTTGAAAAAACCCATAATATAATTTCTTCTATCATCAATAGCTGTTCTATCATCTTTTTTTCATGTCGTGTATCTGATTTTTATTTGTCCTGATTTTGTAAGAGCCTTTTTATTTATTCTAAAGTCTTCCAAAAGTATCGCAACAAATATAGTTATATTTATCAACAAGCTGTTTTTATCCAAGCTGAAAAAACATTTTCTAACTTTTATATCTATTTTATTCAATACTGAACTTGGCTCAAAGTAAGAAAGTTCATATCTAGTTTTTTTAGTGTCAACAGAATAATAAAACTATTTTTTTAATTTTAAAAAATTTTTTTATCTATATACTCTGAAACTTTTTGCAATAATTTCTTTTGGAACTAACAATGTAAGAGAAAAAGAATGTAAAAATCTTTCTATTGCTCCCTCCCAGTCCTTTTTCTGTATTTTTTTCACTTCTATTAGCTCTCCAACAAAAGATATATCTGTTTCTTTTAATCCAAGACCACTTATTATTTTTTTCTTTTAAATCAATATATTTTGATGGAATATTAGATCTTCTCTGTTTTAATGAACTTACTTCTTTATTTATAAGATCTATTTCATCATTTATTTTATTTTCTTCAATTTTTGGTTGAACGAACTATATCAGCTTGGTTTAATTTAGTAAGGTTATCCTCATATAATTTTTCTAAAATTGTTTTTATTATTATTAAAAATCTTCTATTCTATTTGGAGGATTTATGTTTTAAATTTTTTTGAATAATCTGAATATTCAACCATTCTTTTTTTCTTTTTTTCTTTCAATTTATTAGCTTCAATTTCTAAGTTGTAATTATATCCATCTATTTCTCTTCCACCATTACTCATAATTTCAGCATTTAGTCTAATTATTTTTCATTTAATTCATTATTTTTGTTTCTTCAAGCTCTATAATTTCTTGTTTTTGAAATTTTTTTGTTCATTTAGAGATTTTATACCATCCTCATACAATTTTTCTTTTTCTTAGCTATCCAGAAATCTATTCTATCAAGTGCAGATTGAAATCTATTTTTTTCTGAATATCTTTTTCTAGGAACTTTATTCCATTCTCTTGAATAGGTGTTAGCATATTTATTTGATCTTTAGCCTTTAATATGGTTTCATAAGCTCTATTCAAATCATTATAGTGATTTATTAATTTGCTTATCAATTCTTCAACCTCTAATTTTTCAAGCATATTTTTTAATAAATTCTGATAACTCTCCCATTTTTCATAGAAATAGTTTTTTTGAAATAATTGAATAGATTGTTCAGATAAGTTTCCTAGTTTTTTTACTAAAAATTAAAATATTTAGAATATTCGTCAAATATATTATATTTTTTTCTGCTTTAAACTATCTTTTTAAGGTTTTTAATATCAGTTGTTTGTAATATAAAATCAGCATCCATACTTAATTCATTTTCACTTACTACATAAAACTTTGAAGGATTTCCACCAGCTTCCTTAAACCAAAAAAACAATGGCTAAACCTACAATCTTATTTGAAGTTTGCTCAAAAATTAGCAAGTATGACAGAATAAGAATTATAGCCTCTTAAAGCTTCTATATTTCCTTTTCCTTCTGCATTACTTTTTGTCCATAATAACCTCTTACATAGGATAAAAAAATTTCTTTCTTTGGATTCAACATCAGCAGCTTGATTGAACTTTATTCTATTTGGAGGGACTAAAAGAGATGTTAAAGCATCAACTAAGGTTGATTTTCCTGAACCTGAATCACCAGTTAAAAGGGTTGTTTCTTCCTTTGGGTTAAAAAGACCACTTTCCATGAAATGTTCCCCAATTAAGAACTTCTAAATTATGAAGTCTAAATCCTTCTTCATCTTCAATACCTCCACCTTTTTCAATGTACTCTTTATATTCAAGAATACGTTTATCTAAGTCATCTAACCATTGAGCATCTACAAAACTAGCTAATAATCTCAAAATTTCATATTTTATTATCACTATTTTTTTAATTTGCATGAATAAATTTCATATCTTCAACTTTCTTTTATATAGCTTATTATTTCTTTCTCTTGTTTAATTTTCATTTGAGGTTTCTTTTTAAATAATTTTTTTCATTTTTATAAAAAATTTCTTCTTTTGATATAACAATTTTTTTCATCTCCATTAGCAGTACTTTCTAACATATACTTTCTAAGGCTAACTAATAATAAACTCAAATGTAGACTTAATGGGATTTTAGGTACTAATTTTAATAAATTATTTGTTTCATCATCTTCAATTTGTTGTAAATAACAGTAGCCTTCTTCTTCATATAATTTTTAGAGTCAGACCTAATTGTCTAAAAATAATCTTCTATTTGATTTCTGTAATTTAAAATAGTATCCCATATTTTTTTCTTTATTCTCTTTAATTATAATTCCTTTCAATAAAGAGATACAGGCATTTGATAATTCAACATTGATTTCACTCATCTCTATCACTCTCAAATTCATTATTTTTTTAAATTTTTAAAGATAATAAAAGGTAATTTTGCAGATTGACTATCACCATTTTTATAAGTCCAAGTTACCTCAAAACTATTATTATAGTCAATTTCAGAATTTATACCTTCTTTTTACAAGAACTAAATATGTCAATAACTCTGTTAGGCCACCTTTAAGTGGATATATATCTATTATTTCTTTTAAACTAATCTCTTCTTTGTCCAAAAAGTAAATGATTTATTCTTTCCTCTAATTTTTTTCTATCCATAAAAATTGTAAATATAATGGAGAAAAGTCAACATCTTCTTCTTGATTTTCTATAGGAGAATTATCCAATAAAAATTTTTATTTGGGATAGAATATAATTTTTATACATAGGAAAATCAATATCAGCATACCAAGACTTTATACCAATAAAAATTTTTTTATAATTTTCTCCATCTAATTGAAGAGCATTCATTTTCAATACTTTTTTATTAACTCACTAATTCTTTTTCTTCTATATAGGAACTTTCACTTACAAAAAAACTTAGCTGTTTTGAAAGTAATGCTATAGTGTCTAAAAACATGTTCACTACCTTTCATCCAGTCATTCTCAATTCTTTCTATATTTAAACTTCCAGGAATCTCTATAATTTCTTTTTAAACTTAAAAGCTTTTTCGATTAAAGTTTTTAAAAATTTTCTTTTGAGGATTTTGAAGCTAAAAACTTCCAAAAAGGCATTGAAGCTCCTTCCTTGTTCAGATTTTTCAATGCTATTTTCCTCTTTGAAATAATCTGAAAGTAATTCTCCTTTTCCTGAATCAAAAGTTAAAATTTTTACGAAGACTCTTTTCTAGGTCTCTAAAATTTTGTTCTACTATTCTAAAAATCGGAAACTATATCATAGGACAAATTCATAACTTGTAAAAACGTTCCTTTATTTGAGCAGGACTTAGAAGTTCTATTTTTCCCATTTTTATTTCTTCTATTTCTTTTTCAATTTCTTTTTTTGTTTTTCTAATTCTTGTATTCTAAATTCTGGATTTTTCATTTGATTTTTCAATAATATTTTTAATAAATTAAAAAATTATTATTAAACGAGATTCTGTAGCCATAAAAATTTCTTTGTTCAAAAGCTCATTAAATATTCAATAGCCTTTTGTGCAGCAGGAGTTAAATCATAATGAATTTCGTCTTTATCTTTAGGATAATATTTTCTTAAAAATCCATACTCTATATTGGACCATTGAGTTAGAATTTCTTGAGGAGTAAAAGAAGCCTTATCTTCATAATTTATATTCTCTATAAAATTTTCAAGATAAGAAATCAATTTTTCTTCAGAAATTTCTCTTTGTTTGTTTTTTTAAAAAAATGTCATATAAAAAATGCAGCTATAAATGGTGCTTGATGTGATGTTAATAATTTCCAAGCAGGGATGATTTTTCTTAATAAATTTAAGTACGAATAAGACATATAAGTTTCAAATTTTATTTTTTTCCATTAATCCCCTTTAAATTTAAAACTATAATTTTCTATTCATATTTTTTTGCCAATATCTTTTTAACTTATACTTTGTAAAAATTCTTTACTTTCATTTTCTTTTTAAATAGTCCCTGCTAAATCTTTTATATCTGTGTTTTTTTATCACTTTTATCTATTAAATTATATAATTTTGTTAAACCTTTTATATCAAATATCTTCTCTTTTTGAAATAAAAAAGACTAATAGTAATTAAATTTGAAACAGATGAGATAAATAAAATTTTAGTTAGAAGAAGCTGTTGCAAATTTAAAAAATTTTTAAATTTGCAACAGCCCCTCCCTCTTTTTTTATTTTTACTAAATGAGTAATTTTTTTCATCTTTAAAATCTAAATTATGTATAGAATTTATATATCTTATAGTTTTAGATAATCCTCTTACTACAAGAGTTTGAGTTCTAGCAATACTTCCTTTTCTCTTTACACCTTCTAGTAAATCTCCACCAGTGATACCAGTTGCAGAGAAAAATTATTTCGTCATCTTTTTGCTAAATCTTCAAGTTTTAAAAATTTCTCCAACTTTTTAATCCTTGTTCTTCACATCTTAATTTTTTTCAAACTTAGATATTTTATCATTTTCAAGAGAAGCACCTTTAACTTCACTTCTAAGTTTTAATCTTGCTTGCATGTCTCCACCTAGAGCTCTTATAACAGCAGCAGATATTACTCCTTCTGGAGCTCCACCAATTCCATAAAAGCATATCAACATCAGAATCTATCATACAAGTAAGTATTGACCCTGCAACGTCACCATCAGGTAGTGCATAAACTTTTTATTCCCATAGCTTGTAAATCTTTTTATTAATTCTTTTATGTCTTGGTTTATCTAAAAATAACTATCATTAAATCTTTTAATTCTTTATTTAATGCCTTTAGCAACAGCATGAATATTATCTTCAAGTGGTTTAGATAAATCTATTTTTACCTTTTTGCTTCAGGTCCAACAATTATTTTTTTCCATATACATATCAGGAGCTTTTTAAGAAACTTCCTTTTTTTCCAACTGCTAACACTGTTATAGCATTTGGTTGTCCTTGTGCTGTCATTCTTGTTCCTTCTACAGGGTCAACAGCAATATCAACAGGGTCAACATAAGTTACAGAATCTTTTTCTTCTTCATTATAGATTAATCCAACTTTTTTTCTCCAATATATAGCATAGGAGCTTCATCTATTTCTCCTTCTCCTATAACTATTTCCCCATCAATGGCAAGTCTATTAAGCATAGTCCTCATAGCATCTACACCTGCTTGGTCAGCTGATTCTTTTTTTCCTCTACCAACCCACTTATGTGCTGCTAATGCTGCAGCTTCTGTTACTCTTTGCAAATTCTAGTGCTAGTTCTCTTTTTCATTTTTTTCCTCCTTAATATTATTTGGATTATTATCTTTTTCTACATACTTGTAGATTACTTCATTATCTTTTACCATTTGGAACATGTTTCTTGCTACTCTTTCTTTTTTTCAAAAATCATCATCTAAAGATTCAATTTTTTTCTATCATATTTTTTTCTATGTTAGCTCTTGTTTCTTCAATCTTTTTATTAACTATTTTTTTATTTCCTCTTGGATACTATTTTTTTCTTTGACATATTATGCTTTATTTGAGACATTACATTAAAAAGTCATCAAAACTAAAAACCATTATTCCTATAAAGCCAAAAATAATCTTTTTACTCATTTTCTTCCATTATCCTTTTTAGTTTCTTTTTTTCATATTAGCTAACTTCTTTGCAATAAGTCTTTTTGCCATAGGAGAAATTTTTCTCAACAAATAGAAATTCCATTTAAATGGTCATTTTCATGTTGAACTACAACTGCTAGTAACTCCTCAGCAATTTCTTCTACTGCTTCTCCATTTTCATTTAAATATTTTAACATTACTTTCTTAGGTCTTTCAACCTTTTTATATATTCCTGGTACAGATAAACAACCTTCTTCAAATTCTTGAGTTTCTTCTGTTAAAGGTTCTATAACAGGATTAATTATCTTTCTTATTTTTTTCCCAGTTCCATCTTCACAGACAAAAAAACTCTTTTACTCACTCCAACCTGTGGAGCAGCAAGACCTATACCATCTGTTTTCATACATAGTTTCAACCATATCATCTAAGAATTTTCTAAACTCATCATTTATTTCACTTAGTTCTACTTCTTTAGCAATTTGTTTTAAAACATCATCACCATATTTTTCTTATTTCAAAAAACCATATTATCTCCCTACATTAAATTTATCGGATCTATATCCACAACTATTCTAACTTTTGTATCATTAAATTCATCTAATTTTTTTTCTTAAGATATCTTTTTAAACATATCTATTTTTTTGCTCTACTTCCCTTAGCAAAGATATTCATTCTATATCTTTTTGAACTTTGTACACCATACTTGGCATAGGTCCATATAGTTCTATATCTTGATTTTTTTATTTCCTCATAGAATTCTCTAGAAACTTCTATAAGTCTTTTTCTCATCTTCAGAACTAAAAACCTATATTCAAAAATCTTTGAAAAAGGTGGGTAGGAAAAAAACTTTTTCTTGAATTTATTTCCCTATTATAGAATAATTCGTAATTTTCTTCTTTACTGTCTTTTTATAACATTATTCTCTGGCTCATAAGTTTGTATTATAACCTTTCCTTTTTTTACCAGCTCTTCCTGCTCTTCCAGAAACTTGTGTCAACAGTTGAAATGTCTTTTTCTCCTGACCTAAAAATCTGGAAAGTTTAAAATTATATCTGAGTTTATAACTCCAACTAAGGTTACATCAGGAAAGTGTAAAGCCCTTAGCTATTATTTGAGTTCCTATTAAAATACTATATTTTCTTATTCAAAAAAATCTTTGTATATTTTAGAAAAAAATTATCTTTATTTTTTTTAGATAAATCACTATCTACTTTTCACCATAGGAACATCAAAAATACTTTTCTTAACTCTTCTTCTACTCTTTCAATTCCTTTACCACTATGAATTAAATTTGTGCTTCCACACTTTGAGCATTTTTCCTGTATAGTGTATCTGTCTACCACAGTAATTACACTTATATTTATTTAGACTCTTATAGTAGCTCATTTTTTTATAGAGCAATTATCGCATTCTTCAACATAGCCACAATCTTTACATTGAATATATGTTGAATATCCTTTTCTATTAAGTAACAATATAACTTGTTCATCTCTTAATAGAGTATTTTTTTATTTCTTCAAGAAGAGTTTTACTAAAGAATAAATCATCTTCTTGTTTCATATCTACTATTTCTATATCAGGTAATTCAGCATTAGCAAATCTTTTATCTAAATTTAAAAGTTCATAAATTCCTGATTTTGCATAATAGTAGCTTTCTATTGAAGGAGTGGCTGAACCTAATATTAATTTTTGCTCCTTCATCTAAACATCTTTTTATAGCTACATATTTTGCATTATATCTTGGACTACTATCTTGTTTTGTAAGTTGCTTCATGTTCTTCATCTAAGATAATATACTTTTAAATTTTTTTCACTGCTGAAAAAAATAGCTGATCTTACTCCTAAAACTATTTTCTTTTTCACCAGTATAAATACTTTTCCCATTCTTTAGCTCTTTCTACATCACTTAAAGCACTATGTAAAAATAGCTATATTATTTTTTTAAACTCAGATTGAAATCTTTCAATTATTTGTGGAGTCAATGAGATTTCAGGAACTAAAAAATATACTTCCATATCCCTCAAAAAAAGGCACTTTTTAATAAGTTCTATATATATTTCAGTCTTTCCTGAACCTGTTACTCCTTTTTAAAAAGAAAAATAATTCTTATCTGAATTTATAATTTTATCTTTTAACTGCTAATTGTTCTTCATTTAGAAAGAGATGCATTCTTTCTGAATTTTTCTCAACTTCTTCTGAACTATACTCTTTTTTCATTTAAACTAGCTTCTACTTTTTAATATTTCTTTTTCTTCTAGTTCTTTAATATCATTTCTTTTTAAATTTTTTTCTTCTAATTTTTTTCTTTTTTTATAAAAGTTTTTCTTATATAGATATTCAAAAAAACATCTTTATTTTCTTCTTTTTAAATTCAAAGAAAATTTTTTTCTATTTTTTTACTTGAATATTATTGTCTTCCAACACTAAAAAAATTCTTTTTCAACTAAACTATCTATAGTTTTTTTCTTAAATTTAGTCTTTGCTGTGCTATATGAAATAGTAGCTAAAGATACTATATATTCTAATTATTTCATTTGTTGAATTTTTCTATTAGAAGATTATTTTTTTCTCAAAAATTAATACAATAGATATTATTATATTTAATTTTTACATTTTTTGGTATCATAGCTTTTATTATGCTATCATAAGAAGCTAAATAATAATCATTTATCCATTCAATAAGTTTTTATTTGCTCCTCTGATAATTTTTAAAGAATTTTTTTACCTTAGATGAAATATTCAATACTTTGAAGTCAAAGTTTTCTTTTTAAGCTTTTTTTCTTATAATGAAACCTGTTTTCTTTATATTTCTAAAAAGGTACTATTACATTATCTCCTATTTCAAACTCATCATTTTTTTATCTGAATAAGTGTATATTCCCTTAGTCGAATCTATATAAATATCAAAGTATTGCATATTCACCTCAAACATTTATTTCAATATTATCTTTACTTTTTTTACATCTTTTCAAGCTATCTCCAGCTGCTGGTTTTTGTTCAACTACAAGTCCTGTTCCAACAACTTCTATATCTATATCTGTTTCTTTAAAGACAGATAAAACTTCTTGAGGACTCATACCTTCTAAGTCAGGCATTACATCTTCATAATTTACTGCTTCCAGACTGGATTTATGAGCTCCAGCTGTTTCACTGTTTACATTGATTTTTTTCTATATCTTTTGCAAAGCCCTCTTCTTCTTTTTATAATTCTTCTAATAACATTTCCAACTACTGGAGCTGCAACAACTCCTCCGAAATCTATTAGATTGAATTTCAGATTGAGGGTCTCATAAACATTGCCATAATAACATATTTTGGTTTATCTGCTGGGAAGAAACCTATAAATGAAGATAGATATTCATTTCTTATATATCCTGTTTTTTTCCTCCACTTAACTGAGCTGTTCCTGTTTTTTTCCTCCAACTGCATAACCTTCTATACGTGCTCTCTTACCTGTTCCCTTTATCTACTGTATCTGCTAGAATACTTCTCATAGATTCTGATACTCTTTTCAGATATAACTTTTTCTACAACTGTAGGAGTATTTCTTCTAATAACTATACCTTCACCATCAGTAATCTTTTTCAACTAAATATGGTTTGTATAGAGTTCCTCCATTTACAACAGCAGAAAAAGGCTGTTATCATTTTGAATAGGAGTTATAGCTATACCTTGTCCAAAGGCCATATTATTTTTTTCTTTAGACCATCCCATTCTTGATAAGGAAGTGTATATGGTTTTAATTCATTTGGAAAAGTCTACTCCTGTTTTATCATAGAGACCGAAATCCTTTTAAGTATTGTTCAAACAAATGCATTTGTGAAATAATCACTTATCAATACCATACCTACGTTACTTGATTTCATAATAACTTCTCTAGTAGTTATTACTCCTCTTGTTGACCTACTACTTTCTCTAATTGTCTTTCTTAGATCTTACTATACGACCATCACCAACATTAAATTGAGTATTTGCTGTTATAAAACCTTCATTCATTGCTGCTGCAACTATTAAAGGTTTAAATATTGACCCTGGTTCATACTGACTTTGGAATATATTATTTCTAAGTAAATCTTTATCTTTTGAAAAAGCAGCTACAGCTAAAATTTTTTTCCACTATTAGGATCCATAATAAGTCCATAAGCTTCATAGGCATTAACATTCTTTCAAATTGAGCCTTTATTTCATCATTTAAAAATGAAAATTTAAGTCTGCATCTATTGTCAGATAGATATTTTTTTACCATTTAAATCTGAGAATAAAGTTTCTTTTTGAAAGAGCTAGAGTATTTTTTTCTTATTTAAACCATAGAGTTTAGTTATATCTCTTTTTCTCCACAAGATAATTTTGATATTGCTTTTTCCAAACCTGAAATTCCTATCTTTTTCATCATTAGTATCTTCAGTTTCTTTAACCATTCCTACCAATTTATCATATTCTTCTGATTTATAGTATTTTCTATCAATAGATCTTTCAAAAGACTAAAACAGATTTATATTTTGCTCTACCTTTTACTTTTTCTCTTTCTATATTTGCAATTAGATCAACTATTTCTTTTTTTGTTCATCATCAATATTTCTGGCAATTCTCTTGTATTTAACATTTCTCTTTTGCCATTTCTAATAATTCTTCTTCTATATTTTCACTCAGTGGAATAATACCACTTTCTTTAATAGCTGTTATATCTTTTTAAAGATATCATCATGAATCTTTTCATCATTTAAAAGAGATGGATTTATAGAAACAGTATATAATCTTTTATTAAAAAGCTAATTTTTTTCCATTACTATCGTAGATAGCTCCTCTTTGTCCAACCTCTTTATTGACACTTATTAATTGTTTATTCATTAGTCCCACATATTTAGATTTCAATATAAATTGAATTCTAAACAATTGAAGTCCATATACTATTAAAAAAAGCAAGAATTATCAATAACATTACACTAATTCTTTTTATCGAATAGCTCTTTTTTTTTCCCCAGTTACTGACAACAGATAAAGAAAAATATTAAATAGATTAGTAAAAACCAAAAAGGCTATTAACAAAAAAAGCTTTTTATTGTAGATAAGGTATCCTGTGGTACTTAGAATAGCTAATAAGAATAGAAGCCTTCCTATTTTAAATTTTTTTCCGCACCTTCTCCTCCTAAACTTTTTTTAATGTTCTATTATAATCCTTTATCTATTATAATTTTTTTTCTACATCATCAGTAATTCTTCCGTCTTGTAAAATAAAGATTTCTTCACCTGTATTTGCAATAAAAGTCATAGATTTCTTTTAAATATATCTCGTCAATGTTTTTAGTTAGACAGAAAAACCTTTTCAGAATAATCTAAACTACTGACAATATAACCTCCTCTTATAAGCTCATCTAATATATTTCCTATTAAAAAAAGGAGATGATGTTGTAATTTTTTTCTTAATTCTTCAATACTTTACTGGAGGTAGATTGTTAAGATATCTATTAACCATTTCTTCCAAAAACCTTAAAAAGTTATATATAATTTTGAGTTAAAACTTATATTTATAGCATCATTTTTCTATGTTTATATCAAAAATTTGCATTTTGAATTAGATAACATATATGAACTCCCAAAAATTATTATAAACCAAAGATATTCTTATCCAAATAATAAAGATAAATATTACTGAAAAATCCTCCATATACTGTACTGTAACCTATTAATAAAAAAATTGTAATAGGAAAAAAGATATATTGAAACATTAAAAAAAGCAACTGAAACTATTATAGAAGCTATAAGTGCAGGAAATACCTTTTACTATTGTATTTGGCATAACTAAGAAAAAGTGCTGTAAAAAAATATTGTCATACTAAATAAAGGTAAAATATTCTTTATCATATAATAAAGAAAATCCTATATCTTTTATTTTAGCTAGAAAAAAATAAAGAAATCCCATTTAGAGTTATAAATACTAAAGGTAAGAAAAATAAAAAAATGAAATATAATCACTTATTTTTTTCTTATTAGACTTCTAGATTTTCTTTTATATGCCATATTTGATTAAAAAGCATCTTCAATTAATGAGAACATTTTTTTATAAATGTCGAACCCAAAAAAATATAAAAACCAACTCCTGCTAATACATTACTTCTTGCATCCATTAACAAATTATTTGAAAAAAATCAGTCAATAGCTCCAAAGTATCACTTTTTAGAGGAGCTATGTCCTTAATTTGATTTATTATATAATCCTTAGCTCCAAACCAGCTACTTAAACTAACTAAGATAGCAAATATTGGAACTATAGCTAGAATTGTGTAAAAAGATAAAGATGTTACCCAGAAACTTGAATTAGCTCCTCTATATTTTTTTCATATGCTCTTTTTAACATCAATTTTAGATTTTTTTGTATTAAATTCTTTCGATTTAAAAATTTTCAAATAAATTTTATCATCTTTATACACCAAAAATTATTTTTTTATAAAGTCACTATTGAATTCTTTTTGAACTTGCTGAATCAATAGAAGAAAAAAAGTTATAGGAGTTACCATATAATCTCCAACTCTAACCATCTTTTTTTTCTTGATTAGAATTAGTGTAGTAGAAAGGATCATCTGTAGTTCCTAAAGCTTTCAATACTTTTCTATCTACTTTTCACAGCCTTTACTTCTTCACCATTTAATGTATAACTTTCTGCATTTGTTAAAAGTGGTAATACCTTTTCCATAACATAATACTCCGAAAAAAACTTCTGTTGCATTAGAAGTTATTGATAATAGTACTAACATTGCTAATATTTTTTTCATTTTTTTATTTCTCCTTAATTCTTATTTTATTTTTTTTATACTTTTAATGCTTCTTCAAGCACTTTCATAGCTTTTTTTCTATATCCTCTTCACCAACACAGAAAGAAAATCTAACTTCTTGTTTACCTAAACCTGCTGTTTCATAGAAACCTTCTCCAGGTGCTAACATAACTGTTGAGTTATCATATCTAAAATCTGTCAATAACCATTTACAAAAATTCTTCTGAGCTATCAACTGGTAATTTTGCAAAAAGCATATATTGCTCCCTTAGGTGCTGAACAAGTTACTCCTTCTATTTTATTTAAAGAATTTACTATAATATCTCTTCTTCTATTATAGATTTCTTTTATTTCTTTAAAAATATTCTTTTTGGAGCTTTCATTAAATTAGCCACTGCATATTGTTCAACAGTTGGTGCTGCAAGTCTTGCTTGACAAAAACTTCATAATATACTTCATGAATTCTTCATTTCTAGAAATCAAGAATCCCACTCTTGCTCCACAAGCACTATAATGTTTAGAAACACTGTCTATTATTATAGTATTTTCTCTAGCTTTTTTTCTATATCTAACAATGAATAATGCTTATCATTGTCATCATAGATAAATTCTCTATATGGTTCATCAGCAACAATAAATAAGTCATTTTCTACTGCTAAATCTGCCATTAATTCAACTTCTTCTTTTGTGTAAACCTTTCCTGTTGGATTACAAGGATTTGAATATAAAATAGCCTTTGTTCTAGGACTTATTAATTTTTGAATTTCTTCTTTTTTTAGGTAATGCGAAAATCATTTGTTATATCTGTTGCTATAGGAACAATTTTAGCTCCTGCTATATCTATAAAGCTTTTATAATTTGAATAAAAAGGTTCTGGAACTAAAACTTCATCATCAGGATTACAAATAGCTAGCATTGCCATTGTTAAAGCTTCACTTCCACCTTGTGTTACAATTATATCTTCTTTTTTTAAGAACATGACCATCTCTTGAATAAACTTCTATTACTTGATCTAATAGTTCTTTTATTCCTCTAGAATCAGCATATCTTATAACATGATCTGGGATATTTCTTAAACCTTCAAAAGAATAATTCAGGTGTCTCTATGTTAGGTTGACCTATATTCAACCTATAAACCTTAACTCCTTTACTCTCAGCTTCAGTAGCTAAAGGAACTAATTTTTCTAACTGCCGAATATTTCATGTTCAATGCCTTTTTCTGAAATTCTCATTTGCACTCCTCCATTATAAAAATTTCTTTCTTTACATTATTTTATTATATAATATTTTATGAAAAAAATGTACACATTATATTTGAGATTAATTGCTTTTTTTATTTTCTTATTTATAATTTTTAAAAAATGCAATAATAAATATACTAGCTGTTATGAACCAAGTCATTGGATAAACATAGGCAACTGATCTAAAAATCAAAGTTAAATTTTTGAAATTAAATAAAGCAATGAGATTCTAACTGCACATAGACAAATAGTTGTCACATACATAGAAACTATAGAATATCCCATTCCTCTCAAAGAACTTCCTAAAACTTCTAATATTGAGTAAAGCCAATAGAAAGGGAAAAGTAGTAAATGCTATTTGACTTCCTAGATAAATAATATCTTCATTTTTTTAATAAAAAAATTCTCATAAAAGTATGAGAGAAAGTTAAAATTATTGTAGCTAGAAAAAATGCTTAAACCTCCTGATAAAAAGTATAGAAATAAATGCTCCCTTCTTAACTCTTTGATAATTATTTGCTCCAACATTTTGACCTGAAAAAAAGTCATGCTTGCTTGACCTATGGCTACTATTGGCATCCAAATAAAGTTTTTCTAATTTAAAAGTATGTTGCATAGGCTGCAACAGCATCTCCACCATAACCATTGATATAATATTGAACTATTATATTTGAAAAAGTTATTAGCATAGACTGTATTCCAGCAGGTAAGCCAAAAATATAGAATTTGTCTTAATAAAGAAAAAAATCTATTTTTTTAATTCTGAAGTTTTGAAATTTTATTATTGTTTTATTTTTAAATAAGTAAGTTAAAAACTATTAAAGCTGTTAAAGTTTGTGATAAAGTTGTTGCAATAGCTACTCCTAAAAACACCTTTTTTTCAATATTACTATAAAGAAGTAATTTGCTAGTACATTAGTTATTCCACCTATAATTAAAAATATAGAAAGGTGTTTTTTTGAGTTTCCTGTAGAACGAATAATTCCTGCTCCTATATTGTATAAAAATCATTGGTAACATACTTAAAAAAATATACTTTTAAATAAATCACAGAATCAGTCATTATTTCCTTTGGAGTTTTCATTATCGTCAAAAAGAAATTCAGCAGAGAAATATCCTAAGATAGTTAAAATTATTCCTCCAAAAAAATTCCAAATGTTATAGCAGTATGTGAAACTTTAGATGCCATATCATAATCTTTTTGAACCTATTTTTTTGAGCAACTGCAACTCCAACTCCTATTGAAACACCTGTGAAATAAGCCTATAATACAAGTAAATAACAAACTACTTGCTCCAACTGCACCAGTAGCTTCCTTTCCAACAAAAATTTCCCAACAAAAAAATCATATCTGCTGTATTATATAATTGCTGAATTAAACTAGCTCCTAAAAAGTGGTAAAGAAAAAAAGATAGAAATTGTAGTCCAAATCTTTCCCTTTGTCATATCATAACTCTTTTTCATAATTAATTTATCACTCCTATTTATATTAATTTGATTTGGTAAACATTGTTACTCATTCTAACATAAGAAACCGATTAATTCAATAATTTTTTTACTTTGATTTAGCTTAATATTTTTTTACTTTATAGAAATCATAACAAAAAGTTCCTGCAACAATTAGACTACAACCAATTAAAGTTTTTTTAATGTTATTTGTTCTCCTAGAAATAGAAAAAGCTAAAGCAACAGTTATTACTATACTTAGCTTATCTATAGGTACAACTTTTGAAGCTTCACCCTATTTGTAAAAGCTTTTATAGTAACAAAGCCAAGAAGCTCCTGTAGCCAGTCCAGATAAAATTAAAAAAATATCCAACTTTTTTTACTTATATCCATAAATCCATTTTGACTTCCAGTTACAAAAAAACCATAAGCCATGCCATAAGTACAACAACAATCGTTCTCACTGCTGTTGCTAAATTTGAGTTAACTCCTTCAATACCTATTTTAGCTAAAATTGAAGTTAGTGCAGCAAATATTGCTGATAAAATTGCAAAAAAATAAACCACATATAAGCCTCCTTTAAAAAAATATCCTTTTTTTATATTTTATATTTCTTTTTTTATTTGTCAAATGTAGAGTATTGACATTTTTTTACTCTCTAATATATCATAAAAATTATACGGAGGTGGGTTACATGATATTAGAACAAAAAAATTAAATCAATCTTTGAAAATTATCTCAATCAATGAAAATGTCACTAAACATTTTAGAAATGTCAATGTTAAATTTAAACAACTTTATAAAAAAATGAGTTTTTCAAATAAATTTGGAGTTGAAGTAAACTATTCCAAACAAGAAACTTATAATGATGATGATAGATTAGAATTTTTCTTTTCCCTGAATGAAGAAGAAAAATTTTTTTTCAAATTTTAGAAGGACAGTTATCATATTTTTAATATAAGTCAAAAAAATAAAAAGATATTTGTATTTTTTTATAATTAACAATTTAAATGCTAAAGGCTATTTAGAAATATCAAAAAGTTGAAATTAAAGATATTTTATCTACAAGTGATAGAGAATTAGAAGAAGCTTTTAATATAATTCATAATTTAGAACCCTATGGAGTTGGAGCATATTCTTTAGAAGAATGTTTAAAAAAATTCAATTAGAAAAGAAAAAAGATTATAGATAAAAAAATTAAATTTGCTTATAGATAATTTTCCTTTATCCTTTAGCTGATAAAAAAATATGACTTAATTAAAGAGAAATTAAATATTGATGAAACTACTTTGACTAAGTATATAGATATTATTAAGTCATTAAACCCTATACCTAGCCGTGGTTATAATATTGGAAAAAAATTAGGAAAAATTATTCCTGATATTTTTTTGTAAAAACAAATAAACAATGAAATTACATATGAAATAAATCAAGATCTTATACCTCAAATAAATATAAAAAAATAACATTAATGATAAAGAATATAAAAAGATTAAATGAAATTATACATTGTATAGAAAAAAACGTTTTTCATACCCTTGAAGAAAATTATAAAAATTGTTCTTAGAAAACAAAAAGATTTTTTTTATCACTAAAGGTAAAAAAATGAATGTTTTAAAGATTTCTGAACTTGCTTCTGAATTAGATTTAAGTTCATCTACTGTATCAAGAGCAATAAAAAGAAAAAAATATAAAAAGTGATTTTTGGAATAATTTCTTTAAGAAAATTATTTCAATTTAAGTTCAACTATCTTTTTTTATGTCAGGAAAAAAATTGCTGAATATATTGAAAAATGAAGATAGAGAAAAAACCATATTCTGACCAAGATATAGTAAAACTTTTTAGAAAATGATGGTATAAAAAAATTGCTAGAAGAACTGTAAGCAAAGTATAGAATAGACTTTAGGTTATAAAGTCTTCATCTGAAAGAAAAAATATCTCTTTAGTTACTTTTTAAATAATAAAAATTTTTGTAAATAAAAAAATATTTATATTGACAATTATTAGAAATAGTTATATCATATTTATAGAAAAAAACAATTAATTTTGATGGAGGATAAATATGAAAAAGAATTTTTTTAAATTATTAACAATTATGATGATTTCTTTATTAGTTATTGCTTGTGGAGAAAAAAAGAAAGTGGAAAAAAATAAAAAGTAACTACAACTTTAAATTACTATACTAACCTAATTGAAGAAATTGGTGGAGATAAAGTAGAAGTAACAGGACTTATGAAAGAAGGAGAAGATCCACATTTATATGTAGCAACAGCTGGTGATGTTGATAAATTACAAAATGCAGATTTAGTTGTCTATGGTGGACTACATCTTGAAGGAAAAGATGACAGAGATTTTTGATAATCTTTCTAACAAATATATTTTAAATTTAGGAGAACAACTAGATAAAAAAATCTTTTACACAAAGAAAAATGAAAATACTTATGACCCTCATGTATGGTTTAATACTAAATTTTTGGGCTATACAAGCTAAGCTGTAAAAGATAAATTAGCTGAAATTTCTCCTGAAAAATAAAGAATATTTTTGAAAAGTAATTTACAAGCTTTATTTAAAATCTTTAGATGAAGCTACTGAATATATACAAGCTAAAATAAATGAAATTCCAGAAGAATCTAGATATTTAATCACAGCACATGATGCCTTTTGCTTACTTTTGCTGAACAATTTGGTTTAGCAAGTAAAAAGCTATACAAGGAGTTTCAACTGACTCTGAAATAGGTACAAAAACAAATTGAAGACCTTGCAACTTTTTATTGTTGAACATAAAATCAAAAGCTATTTTTTTGTTGAATCATCTGTTAATCATAAAAAGTATAGAAGCTTTACAAGAAGCTGTTAAAGCAAAAAGGTGGAAATGTTGAAATAGGTGGGGAACTTTATTCAGATTCTATGGGAGATAAAGAAAAATAATACTGAGACATATATTAAAAACAATTAAAAGCAAATGCTGATACTATTGCAAATGCTTTAAAAATAGAAATTAGAAATAGGTGAAACGAATGAATGCAATTGAAATTAAAAAAATCTGACAGTTGCTTATGGAGAAAAATATAGCACTAGAAGATCTTAATTTAAATATAGAGGTAGGAAGTTTGATGGCACTTGTTGGACCAAATGGTGCAGGTAAATCAACTCTTATAAAAAAACTATATTAAAATTTTTTTAAAAACAAATAACAGGTGAAATAAAAAAATAAATGCTAAAAACTTTAGCCTATGTTCCTCAAAGAAATAGTGTTGATTGGGATTTCCCAACAACACTATTTGACGTTGTAGAAATGGGTTGTTATGGAAGAGTAGGACTTTTTTTAAAAGAGTTAGTAAAGAAGAAAAAAACAAAAAAAGTCTTAAAAGGCAATAGAACAAGTAGGAATGTTGGAGTTTAAAGACAGACAAATATCTGAGCTTTCAGGTGGACAACAGCAAAGAGCTTTTTATAGCTAGAGCTTTAGTACAAGAAGCTGATATCTATTTAATGGACGAACCTTTTTCAAGGAGTGGATTCAACAACTGAAAAAAATCGATAGTGGAAATATTAAAAACAATTAAAAAGCTGAAGGTAAAACTATAATAGTTGTACATCATGATTTACAAACTGTACCAACTTATTTTTGAGTCTGTTGCACTTATTAATAAAGCTGTTATTGTTAGTGGAAAAGGTAAGTGAAGTTTTTTTACACAAGAAAAATATTGATGTGACATATAGAAAGATTTGAGGAGAATATGAATGAAATATTAAAACTTTTTTTGAGTAGTTATACTTTTTAAAGTTGTAACTCTTGGTTGTACACTTCTAGGGATAGTTAGTGCAATCATTGGAACTTTTGCAGTTTTAAAAAAAGAAAGTTTATTGGGCGATGGTATATCTCATTCAGCACTTGCAGGGATATGCCTAGCCTTTTTTTAATAAGTGGAAAAAAGAATTATATATACTTTTTAACTGGAGCATTAGTGATAGGTTTCCTATGTATATTTTTTTAATTCATTATATAGAAAGAAATTCAAAAAGTAAAATTGGATAGTGCCATTGCATTGTTGCTATCAACTTTCTTTTGGGCTTGGTCTAGTTTTTACTTACGTATTTAAAGAAAGTTCCTGGAGCTAAAAAAAGCAGGTTTAAATAGATTCATATTTGGACAGGCTTCAACTTTAATAGCAAAAAGATATTTATCTAATAATTATTGTAGGTTTAGTGTTGATATCTTTAGTTATTCTTTTTGGAAAGAAATAAAAATAAGTATATTCCAAGCTGATTATGCTAAAAACACTTGGAATACAAAGCAATAAAAATAAATTTTTTTAGTTTCTACTATGATAGTAGTAAATGTTATCATTGGAATACAAATAGCAGGAGTAATTTTAATGACTGCAATGCTTGTTTCTACCTTCTGTTGCTGCTAGACAATGGTCTAAGAAATTATCTATTGTTACTGTATTAGCTGCAATAATTGGTGGTATTTCAGGAGCTATGGGAAGTATTATTTCTACACTTGATGCTTCTTTACCAACAGGACCTTTAATAATATTAGTATCTGGAATCTTTGCTCTTAATCAGTTTTCTATTTTCTAAAAAAAGGTATTATTGCAAGAAATTATAGAATTTATACAAGAAATAGAAAATTAAGATTACAAGAAAATAAAGGTGATAATATATGAGTGCAGGATTAACAATACAAATTAATTGCTATTTTTAATTTCAGTAGCTTGTGCACTATTAGGAGTATTTTTTTAGTTTTAAGATCTATGAGTATGCTTAACAGATGCAATAAGCCATACAGTTTTGCTTGGGATTGTGCTTTCATTTTTTTATCACTCATAAATTAGATTCTCCTTTACTTATTGTAGGAGCAACTTTAACAGGACTTCTGACTGTTTATTTTCGTTGAAGTATTAAGTGATAGTAAATTAGTAAAAGAAGATGCTGCAATAGGAATAGTTTTTGTCTATTCTATTTAGTATTGCTGTTATTCTTATCTCTAAGTACACAGCAAATATACATTTGGATATTGATGCTGTTTTTGCTTGGTGAAATAGCTTTTGCACCTTTTCATACAACAGAAATTTTTTTGGTTTTTAAAATTGCAACTGGTCTTGTAAAGTGGGCTTTGCAATCTTTAATTGTTAACTTTACTATTTATAACTATATTTTTTTAAAAGAAATTAAAAATCTCAATTTTTTTGATAAGGCTCTAGCTTTAACACTAGGTTTGCTACCTGAAGTTTTTTTCACTATCTATTGATGACTTTGGTTTCAGTTACTTCTGTAGTTTCATTTTGACATTGTAGGTGCAACTCTTATGATTTCTTTTATGGTTGGATCTGCTACTACTGCCTATATGATTTCTAAAAAAATCTAAAAGACTATGTTAGTATATAGTTCTTTAATTGGAGCTATTTCATCAATTATAGGTTATCATTTAGCAGTTTTTTTCTAGATGTTTCTATATCAGGTAGTATAGCTGTGGTAATTGGTGTTATATTTTTTTCATAGTGTTATTTGGAAAAAAAGATTTAAAAATCTACCCATTTGTTGATGCTTCCGATGGAACACTAAGACAAGAGCTTGATCTTTGCTTTGACAATTGGATAGAAAAATGATTGGTTAAAAATTATTGATAAAATAGAAAATAATTTAGAACATGTATCTGATTCAGAAAAAAATTCTTAAGTGATTTTTATCAAATGGCTAGAAGAAGCTTTTAAAACATACAACTATTATAGTAGTTGAAGGAAATTTATAGAAACTAAGAAGAAAACTTCCATTTAATGAGTGGAAGTTTTTTTATAAAATTTGATTTTTTTCCCTCTTAATATTATTTTTTTTATTTATGTTAGAATGTAATTTAATAGATAAATTTTAGTTTAGCATAATTAATAATTACATTTTTTTCTTTTTTTATTTCAAATATAAAAAAAGGAAAAACTAAATTATCTAGTAAATTTTAATTTGTTAAATAGTTAAAAAAATAATAAGGGAGGGATTTTTTAAAAATGATTACAGGTGAAATTAAAAAAATAAAGTTGATAAGATGTGGGAATACTTTCTGGACTGGAGGATTAACAAATCCTGTTGATGTAATTGAACAACTTACTTATCTTATTTTTTTATGAAAAGATTAGATCAAGAAGAACAAAGAAAAAGAAAAAGAACAAAAAAACTTGGTAGTATATTTGGAAATTTTGATGAAAAAAATTTATTTTTGGTGAAAAATCATCAAGATATTAGATGGAGTAATCTTATCCAATTAGGTGATCCTAAACAATTATATGATAAAGTTAGAAATGAAGCTTTTTGAATTTATAAAAAAATTTAGATGAGGATAAAGATAGTGTATTTTCTCAATATATGGAAAATGCTATTTTTTTAAAAGTTCCTACACCAGCTGTTTTACAAAAATACAATGGATACTATTGAAGAAATCTTTTAATAATCCTCAAATGGTTGAAGATAAAAGATACTAAAGGGTGATTTATACGAATATTTACTTTCTAAAATTATCAACTTCTGGTAAAAATGGACAATTTAGAACACCCTAAACATATTATAAATATGATGGTTGAACTTATGAAACCTACTGTTGAAGATAAGATAATTGACCCTGCTCTGTGGAACATCTGGATTCTTAGTAAGTTCAATAGAATATATAAAGAGAAACTTTAAAGATATCTTAGCAACTTCACCAGAAATTTATAAATATTTTTTTCAACTGCTATGATACATGGAAATGATACTGATGCAACAATGTTAGGAATTTCTGCAATGAACCTATTACTTCATGATATGAAAACACCTAAATTGAAAAAGAATAGATTCTCTTTCAACAGATTATAGTGAAGAAAAGTGATTATACTCTAATCCTTGCTAATCCACCATTCAAAGGGAGTGTTGATGAAGCCTTACTTTCTAATACTTTAACAAGAGTTGTAAAAGACTAAAAAGACTGAATTGTTATTTATTGCTCTATTCTTAAGACTTTTTAAAAAAATTGGTGGTAGAGGTGCTGTTATCGTTCCTGATGGAGTACTATTTGGAGCTTCAAATGCACATAAAAAAATTTAAGAAAAGAATTGATTGAAAATAACCAATTAGAAGCTGTTATTTCTATGCCAAGTGGAGTATTCAAACCTTATGCTGGAGTATCAACAGGTATTTTAATTTTTCACAAAGACTGGAAAAAGGTGGAACTGATAATGTTTGGTTCTATGATATGACAGCTGATGGATATTCTCTTGATGATAAAAAGAAATCCTGTTGAAGAAAAATGATATCCCAGATATCATAGAAAGATTTTCTAATTTAGAAAATGAAAAAAAGATAGAAAAGAGAACTGATAAAGTCTTTCTTTGTTCCTAAACAAGAAATAGTTGATAATGACTATGATTTATCAATTAATAAATATAAAGAAATTGTTTATGAAAAAAAGTTGAATATGAAGAACCTAAGGTAATTTTTAGAAAAAAATTAGAAGAACTTTCAAAAATCTATTGATGAAAAAGTTGAAAAGAATTAAAAAGTGATGCTAGATGAAGATATTTAATAAAAAAATGAATGGAAGAAAAGTTAAATTAGGAGATGTTTGTGATTTAAGAAATGGTGTTGCAATAAAATCAGAAGATTATATTATAAATTCAAATACTTTAAATTGTCGAATGAGTAATATAAGACCTGATGGAACTTTTGATATTTTTATATAATGCAAAAATATTTACCTGATAATTTTTCAGAAAAAAATATAAAAACTATTTATTAAAAAAATGGTGATTTAGTAATTGCGATGACAGACATGGCTGGAGATCCTAAAAATATTAGGTGTTCCCACTGTTGTAAAATCTAATGGATTTAATATTATCCAAAAATCAACGTGTTGGAAAAATTAGAACTTTTGACAGATAATATTGATGAGAATTATTTAAAATTTGCTTTACAATCAAAAAAATGTTAAAAAAATTATTTTTAAAAAAATTTTCAGCTGGTGGAGTTCAACTTAATCTAAGTAAAAAAAGAAATTTTTAAATGCTCCTATTGTCTTACCTACTATAGAGGAACAAAAAAATATTAGTTAACTTATTTAAAAACAATTGAAAGCTTTATATATCTTAGAAAAAAAGAATTACTTAATTTAAATTCATTAAACAAATCTTTATTTACTACAATGTTTTTGGAAATCCTGAATACAATGAAAAAGGGTTGGGAATTTATCTTCTTTAGAAAGATATTTCACTTTCAGTAAGGGAGAATATGGTAGTAATAAACCTGCTATTAACTATAATGGTGGTTATAGATACATAAGAATATACAGATATTACTGACAAATGGAGAGTTAGAAAACTAGATAAAGTAGGAGTTAGTGATGAAAAGATTGAAGCTCAAAAAATATTTATTAAAAAGAAAATGATATTTTTATTTGCAAGATCAGGTGCAACAGTTGGTAAAAATTTTTCTTTATAATAAAAATATGGAAAATGTATATTTGCTGGCTATCTAATCAGATTTCAAATTAAATCCTCATTTAGTTTCAACTAAATATTTTAAAAAAATTTTTTAGAATACTCAATTATTACTGGAAATTGGGTAAAAAACTGTCAAAATATAGTTGCTCAACCTAATATAAATGCTAAAACAATATGGAGAAGATTTAAAGATTATACTACCCAATAGAAATTACAGAATAAATTTGTGAGAGTAATAGAAAAAAATAGAGAAATTATCATTTATTTCAAAGGAACTTCCTATTTTTAGGGATTTTTCAAGCTTTATATAAGAAGGTGAGTGCTTAATGATTAAAAAAATATTCAGTATAAAAAAATTAGGTGAAATTTGTGATTTTTGTATCAGGAGGCACTCCTTCTAAGACAAAAAAATGAATATTGGAAAAAAATGGAAATATTCCTTGGATAAAAAAATTTCAGATTTTAAAGAGAAATATATAAAGTGTTCTGATGAAAAAAATAACAAAAAAATGGATTAGAAAAATTCAAGTGCTAAATTACTAAAAAAGGAACAATTTTATATACAATTTTTGCTTCTGTTGGTAAAGTTGCTATCTTAGATATAGAAGCTACTACTAACCAAGCTATTGTTGGAGATAAATTTAAAAAGAAAATAATTCTAGTTGATAAGGATTTTTTTATATTACTTTCTTTATGTAGCATAGAAAATAATATAAAAGAAAGACAAGCAAGAGGAGTTGCACAAAAATAATATTAACATTAGTATATTGAAAAAAATATTAATATTCCTATTTTACCTATGTCTTTTCAAAAAAATATAGTTAAAAACCTTTAAATAGACTTGAAAATATTTTTAGAGAATTTTTAAACAAAAAAATACTTAATTAATTTTTAAATAAATCTTTATTTACTACAATGTTTGGTGATATAAAAACTAATGATAAAAAAATTGGGAAATAAAAAATTAGGAGAAGTTATTCAAACACAATATGGTACTAGTAAAAAGCAACTTCAATAGTAACTGAATTCCCAAATTTTTAAGAATGAATAATATAACATATTCTGGAGAAATGGACTATAGAGATCTAAAAATATATAGAACTTAGTGATAATGAAAAAGAAAAAAAATTTTTTACTGAAAAAAAGAGAATTATTATTCAATAGAACTAATAGTAAAGAGTTAGTAGGAAAAAACAGGTTTTATTCGAGTTAGATACTCCTATGGCATTTGCTGGCTATCTAATAAGAAAATGAAACCTTCTAATCTAATTCACTCTAAATTTTTATTATTTTTTTATGAATAGTGAACTCATGAAAAAAATTATTATACAATAAAGCTAAAAATATTGTTGGAATGGCATTTAATCAAAAGATTAATGCTAAACACTCAATGAGTTACAGAATAAATTTTCAGAAAGAATATAATAAGACATTATCATCTCAATTGAAGAGGCTATACAGAAAAACCTAATATAGTTTGATATCAAAATATTTTGATTGAAAAACTAGAAAAATTATCATTTAACTTTTACTGAACTATGAAAAAAAGAAAGGAGTTGAGAAAGATTAAAAATACTAGAACAATTTACAGAAGAATATATAGATGATTTAAATGTAAGAATGACACACCATTCAAATGCTATTGAAGGGAATACATTAACACTAAATGAAACTGCAACTATCATTTTAGATGATACTATTCCCTAATGCAATGTCTAAAAGAGAATTTTTTTAGAAGTTTTAAATCATTCAGATGCTTTAAAAATTTTTTTACTAGCTGAATTACAAAAATAATGAAGTAGATATCTATATGATAAAAAGAAATTAATAAGATTTTATTAAATAGATTAAATCATAATGCTGGAAATTTTAAAACTGATTATAACTATATAAGAGGAGCAAATTTTTGAAACAGCAAGTCCAAGTGAAACTCCATATAAAAATGAATGAATGGTTTGAAAAATATGAACTTCCAATTAAAAAAATTCTAATTCTGATATCGAGAAAAATAAAAAAATAATTCTTGAATATCATATAAAGTTTGAAAGGATACATCCTTTTCTCTGATGGAAATGGACGTACAGGAAGATTGATAATGCTTGCTTTAATGTTAGAAAAATAACTTAACTCCTTTTTGTTATTACAGTAGAAAATAGAGCTAAATATATGGATATTTTTAAGAAATCAAGATATTGAAAAATTTTTGTATCTTTAGTAGAACCTTTAATAGAAGAAGAAAAAAAGAGAATTATAGCTTTTTAAAAAAATCAGCAAGTTTGCAAATATAGAAGTATGTTAAAAATTAAAGTATCAGATTTTTTTAGGAGGTACAAAGATGGTAGATACTTTTAATTTTAGACATAAAACAAGCTATGTCTTCTACATTAACAAATGGACAAATGGAAAAAAATTACATAAGGTGCTTGCACATTACTTATATGATTTGGAAATTGTAAAAAAAGAAGGTGCTGATAGAGATGAAAAAGCAAAAATATTGAATATTTAGAAGCTTTTCTATCAGCTAAACATGTTGAAGGTTGTTCAAGAAAAATCATTAAAAATATTATAAAGCAACTATAGAAAATTTATTTAAAAAAATTGATAAATCTATTAAGCATATCACAACAAATGATTTAAGAGAATATTTAGACAACTATCAAAAAGAAGGAAATGCAAGTAAAAATAACAATAGATAATATTAGAAGAATTTTTTTCAAGCTTTTTTTGCTTGGCTTGAAGAAGAAGATTATATTTTAAAAAAAGTCCTGTTAGAAGAATACATAAAGTAAAAACAGGAACAGTAGTAAAAGAAACTTATTCTGATGAAGCAATGGAAATTATGAGAGATAATTGTAAATCTTTAAGAGATTTAGCTATTATTGATATTTTTAGCTTCAACAGGAATGAGAGTTGGAGAATTAGTTAAATTAAATATAGAAGATATTGATTTTGAAGGAAGAGAATGTGTTGTATTTGGTAAGGGAGATAAAGAAAGAAAAAGTATATTTTGATGCAAGAACTAAAAATTCATCTGCATAATTATTTGAAAAACAAGAGATGATGATAATTCTGCACTCTTTGTTTCTCTTTTTAAAAACCACATAAAAGATTGCAAATTAGTGGTGTAGAAATAATGCTTAGAGAACTTGGAAAAAATTAAATATTACTAAGGTTCATCCTCATAAATTTAGAAGAACCTTAGCAACAAAGGCGATAGATAAAGGAATGCCTATAGAACAAGTTCAACAATTATTAGGACATCAAAAAAATAGATACCACTTTACAATATGCAATGGTTAGCCAAAAATAATGTAAAAAAATTTCACATAGAAAATACATTGGTTAATTAAAAATACTTCTTCAATTTCAAATAAATTTATTTAGAGCATCAAGAGGGGAACAAAAATCAATGAGTAATTTTGATTTTTTTAAAAAGATGAGTTTATAGATTTATATGAACTGTGTTTAGAAGCTGAGAAAAAAACTGTTATATCAAGCCTAGAACAAGTGCTTTTTACTCAAGATTGGCACTTGAATTTTTGTGTTGGCTTAGTATATAAATTTGAAAAAAATTCAAACTTCATATAATGAAATGTCTCTTAATGATCTTATTAATAAAAAAAGAGTTTAAAAGATTTATTTCAAGATGAAAGTCAAATAGCTGGGTCTTAACCTTATTAGAAAAATTTGGTAATGATGCTGCTCACATGTTAAAAAAATATAATTAGTGATACAGGTAGAAATTTACCTTTAAACAAAGATATTGCTTTAAATTCTTTGAAGGGAATTTTTGATTTCACACTTTGGATAGCTTATTGTTATGGTTCTACCCTTAAAACTGATGATATAAAATTTGATGAGAAATATATTACACATTCATCATCTGAAGAAGAAAAATATCAATGATATTAAGATAACAAATGATGATGTAAAAAAATAATATTGAAAAAAATAGAAGTAGTGCCTACTAAAAAAACATAATACAAAAATAAATAATAGTAACTTTTTCTGAAAAAGAAACTAGAAAATTATTTATAGATTTCTTGCTTATGAAAGCTGGTTGGAATTTAAATGATAAGAATATGTTTGAATATGAAGTTGAAGGATTAAAGAGTACAAGTTCTGGAAAAAGGTAATATAGATTATGTTCTATGGGGTGATTCTGCTTACCCTCTTGCAATAATAGAGGCTAAGAAAGCTTCATATAATGCTAAAAAAAGGTGAATTTCAAGCCTTTAGAATATGCTGAAGCTTTGGAGAAAAATTTAACTTTTTTTCCCAATAAGATTTGTAACTAATGGTTTTGAAATATTTATCTATGAGAATAAAAAATTCCATTCCTAGAAGAATTTATGGTTTCTATAGAAAAGAAGAACTTTTTAAAAAAATCATAGCTAGAAGAAATGAAAAAAATTACTTCAAATGATATTTCTATAAATAAAAAAATAATAGATAGATATTATCAAGAAAGAGCTGTTAAAAAAAGCAATAGAAAAACTATATTTCAGGAAATAGAAAAATCCTTACTTGTTATGGCAACAGGTTCAGGAAAAAAACAAGAGTTGCCATCTCATTAGTAGATTGTTTATCAAGATTAAATATGGTTAAAAAGAACTTTATTTTTTTAGCTGATAGAGTAGCCCTTGTTAAACAAGCATTAAATAGTTTTAAAAACTCTTTACCTGATTATACTCTTGTTGATTTAGTGGCTGAAAAAAAGATAGAGATAATGCAAAAAAATTGTATTTTTCAACTTATCAAACAATGATGACAGAGTCAGAAAAAAAGTAGAGAAGATGGGAACTAAATAAATATGGAGTAGGTGCATTTGATTTAATTATTGTTGATGAGGCACATAGAAGTATCTATCAAAAAAATATGGAGATTTATTTGAATATTTTGATAGCTTAATTTTAGGTCTTACTGCAACTCCTAAAAAAATGAAATAGATAGAAATACATTTAAAGTTTTTGATATGAATTCAAAAAGAACCTACTGATTCTTATGATTTATTTGAAGCAGCTAAAAGATGAATTTTTTTAGTATTGCCTAAAAATCAAGGAAATTTCTTTAAATTATCCAGAAAATGGTATTGTTTATAGTAAACTTTCAGAAGAAGAAAAAGAAAAAAATATGAAACTCTTTTTGATGAAGAAGATAGTATGCCTGAAGAAATTTCTGGTGATAGTTTAAATTCATGGTTTTTTTAATGAAGGAACAACAAGTAAAAGTACTTACTACTCTTATGGAAGAAGGTTATAAAATTGAATCAGGGAGATAAATTAGGAAAAAAACTATAATATTTGCTAAAGAATGATAAACATGCTGAGCATATTGTAGAAACTTTTAATAAATTGTATAAAAAAATCTTGATGGTGAATTTTGTCAAAAAAATAACAACAAAAAGTTGAAAAAAAGCACAAACATTAATAGAAAGATTTGTTAATCCTAATAGTCTTCCTCAAATAGCTGTGTCTGTTGATATGCTTGATACTGGAATAGATGTTCCACAAATATTAAATCTAGTTTTTCTATAAGAAAGTAAAATCAAAAAGCTAAATTTTGGCAAATGATAGGTAGAGGAACTAGAAAAATGTAAAGATATCTATGGTCCTGGTCAAGATAAAAAAAGATTTTTTTAATTTTTAGATTTTCTGTAGAAACTTTCTCATACTTTTGAAATGCAAAGGTAGCTTTTGATGAAGATAATACAAAAATTAGGAAAAATCATTATCTAGTAGAATCTTTGAAAATAAAGTTAAGATGATTTACAAACTTCAAAAATTTAGAATATCAAATGGATGAAAAACTATAAAGAACTTTGGGAAAGATTTAGTGAATGAAATATATGATTTAATAGCTTCTTTAAATGAAGAGAAATATCTCAGTAAGAACTAAAAAATTTCTTATGTAAAAAAATATAAAAAAATATTGATGTCTTAAGAAATTTAGAAGAAAAAAATGTTGATGAAATAATAAAAAAATCTAAGTTCTCTACCTTTTCCCTATTACAGAAAAAAACTGAGATGGAGAAGAAATTTGAAAATCTTATTTTAAAAAAATCCAACTTAAATTATTTGATAATAAAAAAAGTAGAAAATGAAAAAAATGGAAATTTCTGATATAGCAAAAAGGATTAGCAAAAGAAGGGAACTATAAAAGAAATTCAAAAAAATACTGATTATATTATGAAAATTAATAAAAGATGAAAATTATCTAAAAAAATATTGATATTTTTAGAATTAAAGAATTTAAAAGATATTATCGAACCATTAACAATATTTTTAGATACTGATGGAAAACATTTGAATTATATTGTAGGAGACTTTTGAAGATACATATATCTCTACAGAAGTGAAAGATATAAACACTTTTTGCCTCTGCATATATTAACTCTAAAGCAAAGTTTCAAAAAAATACTTGGATAAAAATAAGGAACTGCTTTCTATAAAAGAAAATTAAGAAACAATATAGAATTAGATGAAGAAGACTTTAAAAGAACTAAAGACAACTTTCTATATAGTAATGAGGAAGTTAGTCTTGAAAGTCTAAAAAAATGAAAAATAATACTGAAATTGAAAAAAATATCTAGTCTTTATGGAAAAAAAGAAAGTTTTGGTATCTTTTATTCGTTCTCTTGTAGGTTTAGATAGAGAAGCTATTAATAAAGAGTTTTCTGAATTTTTTTAAATAAGGAGAAATTTAACTCTAACCAAATTGAATTGATTAATTTAATAATTGAAAATATAGTAAAAATATGGTGCTTACTCTAAGAGTGAAATCCCTAAACTTTCAAATGATATTTTAGGAACATCTATTTTTTTAATCTTTTTACAGATGAGAATGATTTACAAAAAAATTGTTAATATTATAGATAAAATCAATTCTAATGTACCTAAAATTACTTTAAAATTCTTAATAAAAAAACTTCCATTTAATGAGTGGAAGTTTTTTTAGTATCAATATTAAAAAAACTTTTTAAAAAAATATTTTTTTAGTATTAATACTAAAAAAACTTTTCAAAAATATTGAATTTTTATGTTATACTTTCTATAGAGGTGAAATTGATGTTAAAAAAAGAAAATGAATTAAAAAAATCGTAGTCACTACTTAGAAAAACTAATTGAATTCAAAGATACTGATTTTGTAAAAATCATCACAGGTATTCGTCGTTGTGGAAAAATCAAGTCTAATGAAATTAATGATAAAACATCTTTTAGATAATGGTATAGAAAAAAATCAAATTATACAAATAAATTTTTGAGTCAATGGAATTTCAAAAAGAATGACTGTTGAAGATCTATATAATTATGTTAAAAAGTAATTTACCTAAAAGATAAAAAGCTTATTTGTTTTTTTGATGAAATTCAAAAAGTTTCCAGAATGGCAAGATGCTATAAATTCATTTAGAGTTGATTTTTGAATGTGATATCTATATAACTGGTTCTAATGCTTTTTTTACTATCAAGTGAGTATGCAACTTACTTAGCAGGAAGAAGTATTGAGATTAAAGTTTATCCTTTATCTTTTTATTGAATTTATTGACTTTTCATGGATATAAAATTATTGAAAAAGAAAAGTTTAACTGGAGCTATAAGTAGAAAAAGTTGAAAATGAAAATGGTGAAACATATGAAATAAAAAGAACTTTTTGATGCATATATCACTTTTTGGTGGTATGCCTAGTCTTACAGAACTTCCTTTAGAAATAGATAAGGCTCTAACTATTCTTGATG
>BNJT01000191.1_pt1 | contig 43445 bp, 65 predicted proteins | sample 8540491 | NCBI WGS metagenome assembly BNJT01 (sample SAMD00202455, study PRJDB9452) | human saliva metagenome | host: Homo sapiens | reverse complement strand
ACTGTAGCATATATACTTTTTTGCTTTTTCACTTAAGATTTTTGCACTAAAAACGCTATTCAAATAATGAATAACGTCTTTTTGAAAATATATAATATTAGTTTTTAAAAGGAGCTTCATATTGCTTAAATGTAAATTATCGATGAACGATCCATTCTTATGCGCTATTTTCATCTGAATCCTTAAGAGCTATCAGATTAAGGATACTTAGATAATTTATATACGAATCAATAAGATTTATATACGAAAAGTACATTTATAGGAATTATTCTCGTTTTTAGAAAAAAATTATTTTCAATTTTTGAAACTATTTTGTATCTGCTTGTCTACATTTTCCTATATATGGTATGTCTACTATAAAAATCGATAATCCTGATTCGCATCCAATTTTATAAACAAAATTAGAGTAAACAAAAAGGAATTAAGCAACAACTAGTTGCTTAATCCCTTTATATGATTCTTCATCAACCCTATTTGACAAAGAGTCCCAAAAAAACTTAAATTCTACTGTTTATTTTGTTTTAATTTATAGTTTGCATATAGCTTCAACGTAATCGTTCCAAAGATTGCTACTGTTAATAAGTTGATGATACTTGCAATCCAGCCTTGCGTAAATACAACTGCTGTGGAACTTTGATAGAACAATACATCTAACGTTGGCGCAATCAATCCAAAAATGGCAATATTTACCACTGCTTGCACCACATTAAATCGTACCATATCGTGCTGTGAAAAGACTCCTTGACGTAAGCTATTGCGACGAATCGCGAATCCAAATACAAAATCCTAACGCACCTGTACTTAACGCCCATGATATCCATAAGTGGTCCGTATAGATTAAATCAAATAATACATGCCCAGTAAAACCGACAATGGCTGCTGGAATAGCGCCTGCAACACCTGCAAAGAGTGCAAGGTATCCATATGCCAATTGAATATATACTCCCTCAATTGGTGTTGTAATCGACGTTAGTAACATTAACGTTGTCATAATTCCAATCCCAATAACGGTATAGAGAATTGTTTTAAACAGTCCGTCTTTCACAATACCCCTCCTTTGCCTATTTCGATGTTGGCTCTTCTCCAATAATTCGTACTTCTGGTTCTAGAGCGACGCCATCTTTTTCTAAAATCACTTTTTGAACATAGCGGATTAAATCCATATAGTCCGTTGCTGTTCCGTTATCAATATTCACCATAAATCCGGCATGCTTTTTAGACACTTGCACGCCACCGATTTGATATCCTTGAAGTCCAGCATCTTGGATTAGTTTTCCTGTAAAATGCCCCTGGGGACGTTTAAACACGCTTCCGCAAGAAGGATACTCAAGCGGTTGTTTACTCTGGCGTAAATGCGTTAATTCCGCTACTTTTTGGTCAATCTCTTCTTGAACGCCTTTAGTTAGTCGGAAGCCAACTTCAATCACAAGATCGCCTGTTTTTTGAACATGGCTGTGACGGTAGCTGAAGTCTAAGTCTTCGTTCGTGTATGTTTTTGAATTCCCCCATCCGAGTAATCACTTCCACGTACTCAACGACTTCACTCACTTCACCGCCGTATGCTCCTGCGTTCATGAAAATCGCTCCGCCGACACTTCCTGGAATGCCACAAGCAAATTCTAAGCCTGTTAATCCATTTTTCGCAGCTTCTTTTGACACATCAATTAAGGCTACTCCGCCTTCAGCAACGATTTGTGTACCCGATACGGTTAAATGAGACATATCGTTTAACATAATGACAGCACCGCTAATACCGCCATCTTTAATAATGACGTTTGATGCGTTTCCTAAAATCGTCGTTGGAATATCATTTTCGCGAAGCCAATGCATCACTTGGCTTGCTTCTTTTTTATCTTTTGGAAAAATTAGAATGGCAGCACGGCCACCTGTTTTTGTAAATGTATAATTTTTAAGTGGTTCGTTGTAAAAAACTTTTACATCCGGAAACTCTGTTGAAAATACAGTATAATCCATATTCTTCTCCTTATTCGTAATCCTTTTAATACTACTATTCTAATACGATTACGTCAACTGAAAGCTAGCCCTTACACTAGGACTCCTTTAGCTACGCTTCCCACTCTTGCAACAGCTGGTGCACCATTTGCGCAGAACGTTTTCCAGCTTGAACGATAAACGTATCAAAATCGACTGCAGATGTTCCGCGTTCTGGAATATCTGAAATGGCACGAATCACGATAAATGGAACTCCAAACGCGTGACACGCTTGGGCAATCGCTGCTCCTTCCATTTCCGAAGCCATCACATCTGGGAAGTGTTTTAAAATATGGCTTCTTTGCTCACTTGTATGAATAAAACTGTCTGAAGAAACGATAAGCCCCGTATGGCTCTTTAAATCCACCTTAGCAATTGCTTGTTCAATAGACGGTAAAAAGTTTTGATTCATGGAAAAACGCGCTGGCATGCCTGGCATTTGCCCGTAAACGTAATTAAAGGCTGTCACGTCAGCATCACAATAGGCAAGTTCTGTTCCAATGACAATATCTCCGATTTCAAGAGAAGTACCAAACCCACCAGCAGAACCCGTATTAATGACCAAGTCTACTCCGAAACGGTCGATTAAGATTCCTGCAGCTAGTGCAGACATCACTTTTCCGATTCCTGATTGGACAAGGACAATCGTCTTTCCGACAAGGGTACCTTCAATAAATTCCCAGTTGGCAACGGTTGTTCTTTTTTCAATCGTCATCTCTTCTTCGAGCAGACGTTTTTCTTCTTCCATTGCGGCAATAATTCCAAATTTCATTCTTTCACCTCTTTATTATCGTTCAATCTGTTTCGCCATCAAGACGATATCTTCATATCCATCCCCGATTTTGACGCCGTTTTTTAGTCTGCCCTCTTCTTCAAAACCAAACTTTTCATAGAGACGACGTGCCTTGTTGTTGACAGACACTACCTCTAATTCAACACGACTCAGCGTTGAGTATTCCGCGACCCAATCCAGCATTTCTTCCATCATCACAGTCGCAATCCCTTGCCCCCAGTAGGACTTCAATACGCTAATTCCTAGCTCTCCTCGGTGTGAGAATTTAGGATGCAAGCTACCTGCAATGGAACCAACGGCAATAATTTCATCTCCATCTTTTGCCAATAACATATATTGATTTTCATTCTCGTAGAGCGATTCAATAAATAATTCTTCTTGAGCCACAGAATACTTCAACCCTTCTGGTCCAAAGGAAAGAAAAATCTGTTTCACTTCCTACTTTTTTTTACTATAATCAAGTAGCGCTTTCGCATCGTCTTTTACTGGTAATGCAAATGTAATTTCTCGTTCTTTACTCATCTGTAGCCTCCAATTGTTGGATCAATTCTTCGTACTCTTTTCCGTGTGAGACTAAACGAATCACACGCTCAAAATCCCCGTCTCCTACACGATCGATTTGAACTTTTAAGAACGTTGAAGGAAGTTCATCTTCGATATACTGCGCCCATTCAACGACGCACACACCACCCGCATAGAAGTACTCTTCAAGTCCCACTTCGCTTGCACCACCACTTTCTTCAATACGATACATATCCATATGAAATAGCGGTAAGCGGCCCTTACGGTATTCGCGAATCAATGTATAAGTTGGACTCTTAATGACACGGTCGATGCCTAATCCAAGGGCAATCCCTTTTGTCAAAGTCGTCTTTCCAGCGCCTAAATCTCCTTCTAGAATGACACAGCTATTTTCAAATAATAGCTCGCCTAGACGTTTTCCTAGCGCCATTGTCTCCTCTTGTGATGTTGTCAGTATGTCAAACATAATGTTACTCCTTCAAACTTGGTTTGATTGTCTTGCATAAAAAAAGAGCCAAGACAAACTGTCTTAGCTCATTATAGCATATTTCGCTTATTTTAGAACGCGTCCTAAAAATTCTTTCGTACGGTCTACTTGTGGGTTTTCAAAGATTTGTTCTGGAGTCCCTTCTTCTGCGATAACTCCTTTATCCATGAAGACAACACGGTCGCTGACTTCTTTGGCAAATCCCATTTCGTGTGTGACAACAATCATTGTTAGCCCTGTGTGCGCTAAGCTTTTCATTGTTTCTAACACTTCATTCACCATTTCTGGGTCAAGTGCTGACGTTGGTTCGTCAAAAAGTAATACATCTGGTTGCATCGATAATGCACGCGCAATGGCAACACGTTGTTTTTGACCACCTGATAATTGACGAGGTTTTGCATTGATGTACGCAGCCATTCCAACTTTTTCAAGGAACTCTTTTGCGATTTTTTCTGCTTCCTCTTTTGATTTTTTCAACACTTTCATTGGTCCAACAATACAGTTTTTCTAACACGTTTAAGTTGTTAAATAAGTTAAATTGTTGGAACACCATTCCTACGTGAGTACGGTATTCGTAAATACTCTTGTCATGTTCAAGAATGTTTTGTCCATTGTAGAAAATTTCCCCTGAAGTTGGTTTTTCGAGTAAGTTAACACAACGTAATAGCGTTGATTTACCAGAACCACTTGATCCGATAATTGTCACTACTTCACCTTGTTTTACTTCAAAAGAAATATCTTTAAGAACTTCATTGTTCCCGAAAGTTTTACTTAAGTTTTGAATGGAAATTACTGCTTCGCTCATTATGCATTTCCTTTCTGTCTAGTTTTTTCTTCGACTGCCGACATTGAGTTTGAGTTCAATGGATCTGAATAAATCACTTCATAGTTATCTGGACCATCTAATTTACGTTCGAAGTAACGTAAAATACGAGTCACTGTGAATGTCATAATGAAGTATAAAATTAATGTGACAAAGAATGTATCGAAGTAACGGAAGTTTTGTCCCGCAACCGTTTTTGTCGCAAAGTACAATTCTGATACAGAGATTACGTTCAATACAGAAGTATCTTTGATGTTGATAACGAACTCGTTCCCTACTGCTGGAAGGATGTTACGGAGTACTTGTGGGAAAACAACATAGCGCATTGTTTGCCAGTGAGTCATCCCGATAGCTTGGCTGGCTTCAAATTGTCCTTGGTCGATAGAGATAATCCCACCACGAACGATTTCTGACATATATGCCCCTGTGTTAATCGATACGATGAAAATCGCAGCGAATGTCACATCTAAGTTAATTCCAAACATTAATGCTGTTCCGTAGTAAATTACCATCGCTTGTACGATCATCGGTGTTCCACGGAAGAACTCTGTATAGCAGTTTAAAATGATAACTGCAATTTTTAAAAGGATACGTTTAGGTCCTTTTTCTGGTAGTGGAATTGTTTTAACAAATCCGATGAACATCCCGATTAATGTCCCGATAATTGTACCAATAATTGAAATATATAGTGTAATCCAGGCACCTGTTAAGAACATTTGCCAGTTCTGTTGAATGATTTTTACAATCCAATCAATACTCATTTATTTTCCTACTTTCTGTATTTAATGTGTATGTATACGCCACACGAAGTGGCGGTGTGTTATGTTTGTTTTCTATATTCTGCGATTGCCTTGGCGCAGTGGTTTATTGACTTTCTTTTCATCGCTCGCGATTTAAGAAAGTCTAATAAACTTTGCGGGCGAAAGACTACGAAGCATAAAAATCTCGCACTGTGAGATTTTTATTAGCTTCTGCCTTTCTGCCTATTCCGCTGCAGGCTGATTTTTAATTGCGTCTTGCATGATTTGTTGACGTTCTTCGCTAGAAATTGTTTTTAATGCTTCGTTGATTTCTTTTGTTAATGGGCTATCTTTTTTAACACCAACAGCTGTTTGTGTGTCTTCTGGTGATGCTTTGAAGCCATCTGTTAATTTAACCATTACGAAGTCGCTGTTTGCTGCTTGAGCAGAAATTGCTTCTGGTAATTCAGAAACGTAAGCGTCGATTGTTCCTGCTTGTAAAGCTACACGCATTGCTGGGAAGTTATCCATAGCAGCTTGTTTGTCAACACCTGGAATTTGATCAATCACTGAGTAGTGGAAAGTGTTTAATTGAGCTGTTACTTTTTGCACCAGCAAAAATCTGCTAATGAAGTAGCGTTTGCGTATTTAGAACCTTTTTTTAACAACTAATACTAATTGTGAATCATAGTAAGAATCTGTAAAGTCGATTGTTGCTTTACGTTCTTCTGTAGGACTCATACCAGCAATGATCGCATCTATTTTACCTGAAACAAGCGCTGGTGTTAAGCCATCCCACTCAGTTTTTACAATTACTAATTCTTTTCCTAATTGTTTAGCCACACGTTTCGCGATTTCAACGTCGTAACCGCCAGCGTATTGGTCAGTTCCTTGAATTTTTACTGCACCGTTTGAATCGTCATTTTGAGTCCAGTTAAATGGTGGGTAACCTGCTTCCATCCCAACCACTAATTGGTTTTGGTTTGCTGTCCCTTGGCTAACAGGTGTTCCACACGCTGCTAAACCTACTGTCATTGCTAAAGCTGCAATTGCGCCTAAAATTTTTTTCATTTTCTTTCTCTCCTTCTCGATTATCAAACTGGTTCACTCATAACACACAAAAAAGGAACCACGAACAAAAGCCGTGATTCCCCATAAAAAGTCATAAGTAGTCATTCTTTTGCCCGGTAATTGATTGCACTTCATGAGTATCTGGGCAGATATCATGACAGTGACTGACCTATTATGACCAGCCCCCAACGTTTTCACGTTTCGGCGAAATCCCCTTTCCAGTTTCCTGTACTCTTGTCATTCGCACCTCAGTTCAATAACCATTTGATTTAATTGATGAAAATAAATTAACACATATTTTTTTGAAAGTCAACCCATATATTTTCATTTTTTTGAAAATGACTAACAAAAATATAATTAATATTATATTTCAAACGAAACTCGCTTATAGACTTATACGCAGTAGCTGATTGGATAAAGCCTCATCACTCGTGATTTGCTTTATCCTAATCAGCCTTGCGGGGGTAAGACTACGAAGTTATATTGACTCGCACTGTGAGTCAATTTTTCCTTCTGTCTTACTCCCTTTTTCCCCCTCCACATTCTCTAACATTATGCCTCAGAAAAGCATTATATATGAGTCGATGAAGCAATAGATATATTAATTACGGAAAAACTTGCGGATTTTATAATAGCAGTAATGTGACTAGTATTAAATGCGAATTAGTAGAAGTTAGGAATTTATTCCTTACTTCTACTTTGAGGCTTTAAAGGCGAGAGACTCATAGAGGCTCGAGCCGGTACAACATTACAGCTATTATAAAAAAATCCGCAAGGATTTGGAGTAATTACTTTCTCCTTTCCTCCTCCACTACCAGGTTGCCTTAGAAATGAATTTTCTTTGTGCACAAAAAATGATTACGAAGGAACTAGACGAATCATCCCTTTTCTCCTCCCTGCTTCTCTAACAGCGTACCTCAGAAATGCATTATGTGTTTGCTAATGAAATAACAGCTATAATCATTACGGAAAAATCTTGCAGGATTTTTATAATAGCAGTAATGTGACTAGTATTAAATGCGAATTAAAGGGAGTTAGGAATTGATTCCTTACTCCCTTTTTGAGGCTTTAAAGGTGAGAGACTCATAGAGGCTCGAACCGGTACAACATTACAGCTATTATAAAAAAATCCGCAAGGATTTGGAGTAATTATTATTTTGTTTTCTATATTTACAAGCACAAAAGAGTGCCTCATTTCTGAGGCACCCTGTTAGATGAATTATTTATTCACGTTTTCCCATTGCCAGTTCACAACTTCAGGAATATCTTCCCCGTGTTCACGGATGTAGCTGTGGTGGAATTCCACAGTTTCGTCCATTTTCGCAGCAAATTCGCTAGCTTTGTCGCCGTATACAGCAACTGCAGCGTCTTTTAGCAACGTGGAAGCGGTCCATTTCAGATAATACACGCATATCGAATGGAGTTGTGATATCTCCGTTTTCACGGTATCCGTGGATATGAACGTTATGGTTGTGACGATCGAAGAATAAGTCACGAATCATACCTTCATAACCGTGGAAGCAGAATACAACTGGTTTGTCAGTAGTAAATAGTTTGTCGAATTCTTCATCAGATAAACCACGAGGGTCCACTTTTGGAGAACGTAATTTCAAGATATCTACTACGTTGATGAAGCGAATCTTCAATTCTGGGAATTGTTTGTGCAAGATTGAAATACCTGCTAATGCTTCTAAGTTAGGTTCAGTACCTGCAGCAGCAATAACTACGTCTGGTTCTTCTCCTTCTTTCACTGTTGAAGCCCAATCAATTACTTTGTAACCTTCACGTACTAATTCTTTAGCTTCTTCTACTGAGTAGAATTGTGGACGTGGGTGTTTTGAAGAAACGATTAAGTTAATTTTTATCTTCTGAACTTAAAGCTTCAGCCATAACAGCCATTAAGCTGTTTGTATCTGCTGGTAAGTATTCACGAACGAATTCAGGTTTTTCTCAGCTAAGTGTGTTAATAAACCTGGATCTTGGTGAGTATATCCATTGTGGTCTTGTTGGAACACTGTTGATGTTGCAATCAAGTTTAATGATGGATAGTTTTTACGCCATGGAGCGTGAGTTTTTAGCTTTACGTAACCATTTGAAGTGTTGAGCGATCGTTGAGTCAACTACACGTAAGAATGATTCGTAAGATGCGAAGAATCCGTGACGACCTGTTAATACATAACCTTCTAAGAATCCTTCAGCTTGGTGTTCTGATAATTGTGAGTCGATAACACGACCAACTGGTGAAATCCATTCATCGTAGCTTTCGTCACGACGACCAACCCATTGACGGTTAGTTGCTTTTGAAGACTTCGTTTAGACGGTTAGATTTTGTTTCGTCTGGTCCAAAGATACGGAAGTTATCTGGGTTTGCTCTTACTAAGTCTGCAGCAAATTTACCAAATTCAATCATATCTTGTTTTTGGATAGCACCTGGTTTAGATGTATCGATTGCATGTTTAGTCCAATCAGTAATTTCCATTGGTTTTACAACACCTGCGTTAGTGATTGGGTTCATGCTCATACGACGTGGGCCTTTTGGAGAAATTTCAGCAATTTCTTCAACTAATTTACCATTTTCATCGAATAATTCTTCTGGACGGTATGATTTCAACCAGTCAACTAAAGCATCGATGTGTTCCATAGCTTCTCCAGATACTGGGATTGGAACTTGGTGAGCACGGAATCCGCCTTCGATTGGTTCATGGTTCCATTCTTTTGGACCTGTCCAACCTTTAGGAGTACGTACTACTAATACTGGCCAATGTGGCATTGTAGCTTCTTCGGCGCTCTTAGAACGAGCTTGTTTTTGAATCGCTTGGATTTTTTCAATAGCTTCATCTAATTTAGCAGCCATTAATGGGTGAACTTCTTTAGGATCTGTTCCTTCTACGAAGATTGGATCCCATCCTAAACCGTTGAAGTATTGAGTTAATTCTTCATCAGTACGACGAGCTAAAATAGTTGGGTTGTGGATTTTACCACCGTTTAAGTAAAGGATTGGTAAAACTGCACCATCGTTTACTGGGTTGATGAATGTGTTTGAGAACCAACCAGCTGCTAAAGGACCAGTTTCTGCTTCCCCGTCACCGATAACTGCTGCTGCAATTACGTTAGGGTTATCTAAGATTGCACCTGTAGCATGTGATAATGAGTAACCTAATTCTCCACCTTCGTGAATTGAACCAGGAGTTTCTGGAGCAGCGTGAGACGCAATTCCTCCAGGGAATGAGAAGATTTTACATAATTGTTTGAACCCTGCTTCATCTTGAGTGATTTGTGGGTATAACTCTGTGTAAGATCCATCTAAGTAAGAGTTAGAAACCATTACTTGTCCACCGTGACCTGGTCCTTCAATGTAGAACATATCTAAGTCATATTTATTAATAGCACGGTTTAAGTGTGCGTAAATAAAGTTTTGTCCTGCGATTGTTCCCCAGTGTCCGATTGGATGAAGTTTAACGTCTTCTTTTTGGATTGGACGACGTAAAAGTGGGTTATCTTTTAAGTACATTTGAGCTACTGAAATGTAGTTCGCTGCACGCCACCAAGCATCCACTTTTGCTAAGTATTCTGGTGTATCAAATTGTGTCATGTGTATTTGTCTTCCCTTCTTATTTTTGGCTTCTAAAGAAATTCGAAAATGGCGTTTCAAAAATCCTTCTTTTATTTACCGCAAAGTATTTACCATACCTAATTACGGGTGTCAAGAAGAATTACTAAAACGGTCATCGTTTTGATGGTTTTCGATTATCTTTAGGAAATATTCCTGTTTTTAGACCGTGTTTCTACTAATCCAAAACGTTCATAACCACATTTATTTGACTATTTCAACTCGAATATTGATCATAACTCATCATCGAGTACTCCATTTTACCATTTTTTATGTTCATTCTGCAATAAAACGTTCATAAAAAGTCAGATAGGATCAAAAAAACCGAGGTGAAATTCCTCGGTTTTTCTATCTCAATAGGGCTCATTAAGATTTTTATTTAAAATATTGTAGAAATTCTCCGTATCCCTCTTCTTCCAACTTAGCAACTGGAATGAAGCGAAGAGATGCAGAATTGATGCAATAACGAAGGCCGCCTAGTTCTTTTGGACCATCTTCAAAGACGTGTCCTAAATGCGAATCCGCTTGACCACTTCTAACCTCTGTTCTCTTACGGTTTAGTTTGTAATCTTCTTTTTCCGTTAGTGTTGTATTTTCAATTGGTTTTGAAAATGATGGCCAACCGCAACCAGCATCAAATTTATCTTTTTGAGCTGAAAAGAGGCTCTCCGCTGACGATATCTACATAGATTCCATCTTCATAGAAATCATCATATTCTCCTGAAAAAGGTCTTTCTGTGGCTTCGTTTTGAGTCACTTCGTATTGAATTTCTGTTAATCGTTTTTTTAGTTCTTCTTTTGAAAATTCCATCGTGGTTTCTCCTATTCAAATTGTTGTCGTTTCGACTGATGTGGATCTTGAATTCTCTTGAAGAGGTGTTCCAAGTCCTTATTCGTTAAATGAACGAGTACGGGTCTGCCGTGCGGACAGTTATACGGATTTTTACATTTGGCTAAATCCACTAATAACTGACGTGCTTCCCATTCACTTAAGTGGTGGTTCGCTTTAATCGATCCTTTACAGCTCATCATAATCGCTGTGGCTTCTCTTAATTTAGCAACCGTAATCTTCTCGTCGGCTAAGATAAAGTCGATAATTTCTTCGATAATCGCCTTCTCCTGCCCTTTCTTAATCCACGCTGGATGCGATTGAATTTGGAATGTATTTTGCCCAAATGGCTCCATCTCGATTCCAAAACTCCTCTACAAGAGGTAATCGCTCTTCCAACTTCACACTGTCCTTCTTCGAGAACTCTAGCAAAATTGGCACCATCAATGGTTGACTGACTCTACCTACTTGACCAATTTCCACTTTAAACTGCTCGTATTTGATTCTCTCTTGCGCGGCATGTTGGTCAATCATATACAAGCCTTTTTCGTTTTGTGCAAATAAGTATGTCCCATGCATTTGTCCAAAATAATGTAATTCTGGGAATTCTTTTTCAAAGGGTTGAGAGTCAATTTTCTCAGCCAACTTCAAGTAGTCTGCATGGTCATCATGGCTATCCACGAGTTCTTCTTGTTCGACAGGTTCAACTGCCTGACTTACTTGAATAGGCGCATCATCGACTGGTAAAACTTCCACTTCTTCTCTTACGTTTTCAGTATAAGAAGGTGTTTCTACACGCGGCGATTCCACAATTGGTGTCTTCAATTGCCACTCTAAAGTTTGTTGCACTGGTTTTGGGGCTTCTACGCGGTTTTCTTTGCGTTTGAAGGACAAGTCTTCAATCGATTCAGGAATGCGTTGTACGCCTTGTATTGCCTCTCTAATCGCCTTTTGAATCACCTGTGAGAGTTCTTGCTCTTTACTGATTCGCACTTCTTGTTTCGTTGGATGCACGTTCACATCGACGAGTTGCACGTCCATTTCAATCGAAATAATCGTAATTGGGAATCGTCCCACCATTAAGGTTGACCCGTATCCTAATGTAATAGCCTTTTGCGATGGCCATATTGCGGATTGGACGTCCATTAATGAAAAATCGATAAGTAATTGCGGTTCGAACGTGTGAGTTCTGGGAGTGACGTATATCCAGACACTTTGAAATCTTCGTCTTCCCCGTGAAATGGTAACATCTTACGAGCATTTACGGGGCCAATATTTCCAGCGACTGCTTGCAGCAAATCCCCTTTTCCCAGAAGTTTGTAATAACAGATTTCCATCATTTTTTTAAAAATAAAGGCAATTTCTGGGTGACTAAGAGACGCCTTACTCACCACATCGGTAATATGCGCTAATTCCGTTTGCAATGTACGAACGAATTTCAACCTGGCTGGTGTGTTATAAAATAAATCTTCAACAAGGAAAGTCGTTCCTTTTAACGGCGGTACGGTCTTCTCTTCTTTGATTTCACCAGATTCAATCTTTCAACTCCACGCCGCTGTCTTCTCCGGTAGAAGTCGTCAGCGTTACTTTTGAAACAGCAGTAATACTCGCCAAGGCTTCACCACGGAACCCAAGTGTACGGATTCTAAAGAGTTGTTCTGGCGAATAGAGTTTACTCGTTGTATGACGTTTAATCGACATACGAGCATCCTCTTTCGTCATCCCGATTCCATTATCTTGAATGCGAATTTTTACGAAGGCCACTCTCTTCGATTTCAATTTCGATACGAGTGCTTTTAGCGTCAATCGCGTTTTTCGAGCAATTCTTTCACCACAGAAGAAGGACGTTCGATGACTTCCCCTGCTGCGATCTGGTTTGTCAGTAATGTACTTAATTCTTTAATTGTTCCCATACACTACTCACCCTTTTTCCATTTGTTGCCATTTTATACAGGATGTTCATGGCATCCATTGGCGTCATACTCATTAAGTTTAATCCTTTAAGTTCGTGAACCCATTCAGGCAGGCTTTCTCTTTCTTCTTCAAAAGAGCGATACTTGTTCTACAAAGGTGCTATTGTCACTTGCGGCCCCTTTTAGCTTCTAAATGATTTAAAATCGTGCTCGCATTTTTTAAGCAGCTCTGTTGGAAGTCCAGCAAGTTTCGCCACATGAATTCCGTAACTCTTATCAGCGGGGCCTTCTAATACTTTATGTAAGAAGACCACTTCGCCATTTTCTTCAACGGCTCCTACATGTACATTGCGTAAATCTGCATATTTTTTTCGCTGAGTCTTGTTAACTCGTGATAGTGCGTTGAGAATAATACTTTTGCAGATAAATGCTCATGAATATACGTGATGATTGCTTCAGCAAGCGCCATTCCGTCATACGTAGCCGTTCCACGTCCGATTTCGTCAAACAACAATAAGCTTGTTTCATCGGCATTTCTAAGTGCGTGGTTTGTCTCCATCATCTCAACCATGAACGTACTTTGGCCAGAAATTAAATCATCGGCTGCCCCAATACGGGTAAAGATTTTTCGTGAAGACTGGAATCGTTGCACTCTTGGCAGGTACAAAACATCCGATTTGCGCTAAGATGACGCAGAGTGCTAATTGTCTCATGTAAGTGGATTTACCAGACATGTTTGGCCCTGTAATGAGAAGAATGTGTTCCTCTGGATTCATTGAAATGCTGTTTGGCACATACGTTGATTGTCCCATGACCTTTTCAACGACCGGATGGCGACCATCTTCAATCCAGAGTCTACGGTTCTTCATCGAAATCGTAGGCTTCACTAAGTGATAACGTTCGCTCACTACACTGAAGGCTTGTAGGACGTCGATGGTTGCGACCGTTTTTTTGCTAATTGTTGCAGCTGAGCCGTATAATGTTTCACCTGTTCACGCACTTCTACGAATAATTGGTATTCGAGTGCGCTTGATTTTTCTTCCGCTTCTAAGATCAGCGTTTCTTTTTCTTTTAATTCAGGTGTAATAAAACGTTCCGCATTCGCCAGCGTTTGTTTACGCTCATAGCGGCTGCTATCGAGTTTCGATAGATTCGATTTTGTGACTTCGATATAGTAACCAAACACCTTGTTAAAACTAATCTTCAATGAACTAATGCCTGTTTGATCACGTTCTTGTTGTTGGAGCGCGGCAATCCATTCTTTTCCGTGTTTCATCGTATCGCGATACGTATCGAGTGTCGCGTTATATCCCGAACGAATAATATTTCCATCCGAAATCGTGAGCGGCGCATCCTCGTCGATGGCACGGTCGATTAAATCATATAACTCTGGCATATCGAATAAGTTTTCTCCAAGAGCACTCCATTCCTCTGAGTCCAAACTATCGACAATCGATTTAAAGATTGGCACTTGACCAAGTGTTTGTTTTAATTGCAAGAGATCACGCGCATTGGCAGTTCCAAAGGACACTTTCCCAACGATACGTTCTAAGTCGTACACACGTTTCAATGTTTCGATAAAGTCTGTACGTTCAAAGTAATGTTGGTTCAATGTTTCCACTAGCGCATGGCGTCTTTGAATGGCCCCTTCTAATACAAGTGGTTTTTCAAGCCATTGTTTGAGGAGTCGTCCACCCATCGCTGTTTGCGTCTCGTCTAAGAACCAGAACAGCGACCCATGTTTTTGGTTGGCACGGATGGTCGTTGTTAATTCTAAGTTACGTTTTGTCTCATAATTCATCGTTAGATAGAACTCGCTTTGATACGCTTGCGCCTTTTGTAAGTGCGAGAAGCTTCTCTTTTGAGTGAGTTTCAAGTAGCTGAGTAGATTTTGAACGCATCGGATAGAAGCTTCATCTTCTAGTTCTGAGACTAAGTCTGTGCAGTCTTCGGCATTAATTTCATCTTTTTCAATCGTTGAAATCAAGATTTGCATACTTGTAAACAGATGGCGCAGTTCTTCTGTCACATCACTTTCTACAAGAACAACTTCGCGACACATCAAGCTTGAGCATTCGCTACGCACTTCTTCTAAGTTTTCGAGTTGTGTCACTTTTAATTCCCCTGTTGACACATCCACATATGACAGTGCAAATCGTTTTCCAACAAGCGGTAAAATCGATACTAAATAATGGTTTTGATTTTGCGCTTGGTATTCTGTATACGTCCCTGGCGTCAAGACTTGAACAACGTCTCGCTTCACCATTCCCTTTGTCAGCTTTGGATCTTCCAATTGCTCACATATGGCTACTTTCTTTCCAAGTTCAATCAGAGTTTTAATATATTCTTTTGCGGCATGATGAGGAACCCCACACATTGGAATTGGGTCCTCTGCATTTTTATTTCGACTGGTTAGTGTAATTTCGAGAAGTCGTGCTGCTTCAATCGCATCATCATAAAACAATTCATAAAAATCACCTAGTCGATAAAACAATAAGCAATCAGGGTACTTTTCTTTAATCGAAAAATACTGTTGCATCATCGGTGTGTGTTTCGTTTTTTGTGGCATTTCTGACTCTCTTTCTAATCTTTTTATTCAAAAAATGGTGCATCTGGCGTAATACGAATCGGTTGAATCGATTTCGCTTTCCCTGTTTTATCATCAATATCAATTAAACAAGCACTTAATTGGCCTTCATCGTCTTCAGCCACTTCAAATCGTGCTGGCAATTGATTGAGGAACTTCGTAATAATAATATCGCGTTCCATTCCAAGAATTCCGTTATACGGACCTGTCATTCCCACATCACAAAGGAAGGCTGTCCCCCTGTGGAAGAACGCGGGCATCATTTGTTGGCACATGCGTATGCGTTCCAACAACGGCTGATACTTTCCCGTCTAAGTACCAAGACAATGCTTGCTTTTTCACTCGTTACTTCAGCATGGAAGTCGATAAAGATAATCGGTGTTCTCTTTCTAGCTTCTTCAACTACCTCAGTGATTTTGGCAAAAGGATCGTCCAACGGATTCATAAAGACACGGCCTTGCAAGTTAATCACGGCCACTTCTTTATCGTTACATTTTACATAAACGATTCCTTTTCCTGGAACTCCTGCTGGATAGTTCAGTGGTCGTACCATTTTTTTGTGGTATCTTCAATGAAATCAAAAAAATCGCTTTTGTTATCAAAGGCATGATTTCCAAGTGTTACAACGTCTGCACCAGCCTGCAATAACTCCTTATAAATCTTCTCCGTAATTCCTTTTTCCGTGGGCAGCATTTTTCCCCATTAATCACGGTGATTTGTGGTTTATATTTTTTTTCTTTAATTTTGGAACGTATTGTGCGACCATCTCTCTTCCAAGAGAACCGACTACATCGCCAACAAATAATAATTTCATAAGAGTGCCTCTTTCTAAATCAATGTAGCTCTATTTTACCATAAAATAAGGCTAGAAAATACCTAGATACAACTCTAGATTATGTTGCTTAAATTATCATATATGATAATTTTACATTACTTGTAATAACACCATATAAATGATTGTTGGAACAAAGATACTCAGTAATGTATTCTCCTTCCACCATTGCAATAACACTACGAGTGCAACTGCAATGAGTTCAGGGATTCCAAATGGTGCGTTGATAAACGAAATATCCTTCAAGCAATAAACGACAAGAATCGTAATAATGGCTTGAGGAAGGACCGCAGAAATAAACTGCATGCGGTTCGATAAATTCGTTTGATTACGGAGTACTAGAAATGGAAACAAGCGAATCGCAAAAGTCACAACTCCACTAGTAATAAGAGCAAGAAAAATATACGTACTACTCATTTTCTTCCTCCTTCATTTGTAGTTTCTCACGTTCGAAGATTGCAATTAATCCAATCATCGTTGTCGCTAATGCGCACACAAGAAAATACTGTTTTTCAACAAAAATCAACCAGAAAATCGCACTCACTCCCCCAATGATAAATGGGAAATAGCGGTCTGCCTTTTTCAATTGGTTCACAAGAATCACCACAAAGAGTGCCGTCATTGAAAAATCAATTCCCTTTGTTGAAAACGGAAGGAATTCGCCGATGACAACTCCAATGACTGTGCCCAGAATCCAATAGAAATGGTTCAAGAGCCCAACATAGACCATAACGTTCTCATTGCCTTCAGTTTTTGTTTGTTTCATCCCTACTAATAGCGAGAATGTTTCATCTGACAAGGCGAAGATTAAATAAAAAGCCTTCCACCCTAACTTTTTAAATTCTTCAATAAAGCTAACGCCGTAAAATAGCATTCTGGCATTAATAAATAAAGTCATTAAAGCAATCATCCAAAAACTCATCCCTGCACTCATAAATGAGACAAGAGCAAATTGCATGGAACCAGCATACACAAATACACTTGAAAAAATAGAAGCCCAAGCAGGAAAGCCTTCTTGTGACATCAAGAGTGCAAATGCAATTCCTAAAAAGAGATACCCGAAACAGATGGGTAAACTAATTGTAAATGCCTGTTTTAATTCTTTCATACATTCTCCTAAAAACAAAAAAAGATTGAAAGCCTGATATACCCAGACCTTCAATCTCTTATTTTAACTAATTTTTATAAAGATTTAAATGTATTCACTACATTTTCTACAGTGAATCCTAATGTTTCCATTACTTTGTTTCCGTTACCTGATAAACCAAAGCGGTCAATCGTCACAGTTGCCCCATCAAGACCAACGTATTGACCCCATCCGAAACTTGCGCCCATTTCAACGGCTACACGTTTACGAACATCGCTTGGTAATACTGATTCACGATATTCTTTTGGTTGTTCCTCGAATAAGTTCATTGATGGCATTGAAACAACAGATACATCAATTCCTTCTTCTGCAAGAACTTTTTGCGCTTCAATGGCAAGAGCCACTTCAGACCCTGTCGCAATTAAAATACCTTCAGGCGTATCGCATTTTTGTGGGCTAACCACATATGCCCCACGTTTCACACCTTCGTATGCTAATTCTTGTGAGTGCTCTAGAACTGGTAAGTTTTGACGTGAGAATACGAGTACTGATGGACGGTCTTTCGTTTCTACAGCCACTTTCCAAGCAGCAGATACTTCGTTACCGTCAGCAGGACGAATCACATTTAAGTTTGGAGTTGCACGGAACGCAGCCAATTGTTCGATTGGTTCATGTGTTGGTCCATCTTCCCCAACTGCAATTGAGTCATGTGTATACACATAGATTGCTGGTAAGTGAGAAATCGCTGCAACACGCATTGCTGCTTTTAAGTAATCGGCAAATACAAAGAATGTACCTCCATATACACGGTTACCACCATGAAGAAGCATACCGTTCATCACAGCTCCCATCGCAAATTCACGAACCCCAAACCAGATGTTTCTTCCACCGTAATTTTCGTGTGAGAAGTCTGTGTCTGCTTTATTCATTGTGTTGTTTGATGAAGAAAGGTCCGCAGATCCACCCCAGAAGAATGGAATATGTTTTCCTAATTCTTGAATCGCAGCTTGACTTGTCACACGAGAAGCCATTGCTGGGCTACCAAACTCATATGAAGGTAATACTTTTTCTAAGTCGACTTCGATGTTTTCTGCAAAGCTGTCTTCGAATTCTTTTGCAAGTTCTGGATAAGCTTGTTTATAGCCTTCGAATAAAGTTTTCCATTCGTTGTAGTCATTTTCACCTGTTTGCACTAATAATTTGTCAAAACGGTGTTGCACTTCTTCTGGCACTTCAAATGGGCCGTATTCCCATCCATAGTTTGCTTTTGTAGAAGCAATGCCGTCAGGTCCTAAAGGAGCCCCGTGAACTTTATTAGTTCCTTGGTTTGGAGCACCGTAACCAATAATCGTTTTCACTTCGATAATTGTTGGTTTTTCTTTTTGGCATTGTGCTTCTTCGATAGCTTCAGCGATTTCGTCTAAATCATTTCCATCTTCAACACGGATATAATTCCAGCCTAATCCTTTGAAGCGTTTCTTCACGTCTTCAGTAAACACTTTATTTAATGGACCATCTAAGCAGATGTCATTTGAATCGTATAATACGATTAATTTGTTTAATTTTAATGTTCCAGCTAGAGATGCTGCCTCATAAGAAATTCCTTCCATTAAGTCCCCGTCACCACATAATACATAAGTGTGGTGGTCTACTACTGGGTAGCCTTCACGGTTGAATTTTGCAGCAAGGTGCGCTTCAGCCATAGCCATCCCAACAGCGTTAGCAAATCCTTGGCCAAGAGGACCCGTTGTTGCATCTACCCCATCCGTGTCATGCACTTCTGGGTGTCCTGGTGTTTTACTTCCAAGTTGACGGAAGTTTTTCACATCTTCAATCGATAAGTCATATCCTGATAAATGTAATAAAGCATATAACATTGCAGATCCATGACCTGCTGATAATACAAAGCGATCGCGATCGACCCAAGTAGAACGTTTTGGGTTAACTTTCAAATATTTAGACCAAAGTACATAAGCCATTGGTGCAGCACCCATTGGTAGTCCAGGGTGTCCTGAATTCGCAGCTTGAATGGCATCCATACTTAGTGTACGAATTGTATTCACTGCTAGTTGATCGGTTTTATCAAACATACAATCACTCCTTAAATATATTGATTCCTTTCGGAACTTACTCTTCTATTTTACTAATCCAAGACTGCTTTTGCAACCGTTATTTTTATGATAAATAAAACATAGTAAACCCTTGCAAAACACATATTTCTTTCATGGTTTTAGCATATTTTGCAAAAATAAAAAGGCTGAAATTTTCAGCCTTCTCTCATCTATTCTGCGTCGCGGTTATGCAATCCTTTTTCTTTTTGAATCGCTTTTAGTTTATCTGGAGTCACGTCATTTCCTTCTTCATCGACGATTTTTAATCCTTCGATGTGGTTACGCATGCCTCCACGAAAAGCTTCCAAATACTCTTGACGTAAGAGTTGTTGTTCTTTTTCTTCCGTTGGAGTCAATTTTCCTTCTTTTTTCTTTTTCGCTAATTCATTAATACGGTTTAATTTTTCTTCTGATAACATTTTTGTCATTCCTTTCCCTTGGCTTCGTCTCCTAGTGTAGCACGAGACGACATTTTTTCCTAAAAATCTGAATTAAATACGAACATTTGTTTGATTTCTGTTTACAAAGTGTGTTACACTAGTCTCAAAGAAGGAGATGTTCCGATGACAAATTTAAAAGATTCTAGACAATTAGATGTATTACAGTTTATTTATAAAGAAGTTCAAGAGCACGGTTATCCGCCAACAGTGCGTGAAATTTGTAACGCCGTTCAGCTTTCTTCGACTTCAACCGTTCATGGTCACTTATCAAGACTTGAGAAAAACGGCTTAATTCAACGTGACCCAAGTAAACCACGTGCCATTGAATTAACAATGGCTGGACTCAAAGCAATCGGCGCTAAATCAACAGCGATTCCAATGCTTGGTGTGGTAACAGCCGGCGAACCAATTCTCGCTGTAGAAGAAGCAAGTGACTTCTTCCCTATTCCACCAGAACTACAAAACGATGCAGATGATTTATTCATGCTTCGTATTAAAGGGGACAGTATGATTAATGCTGGAATCTTCGATGGCGATTCTGTCATTGTCCGTAAACAATCAACTGCCTCAAATGGTGAAATTGTCATTGCGATGACTGAAGAAGACACTGCAACTTGTAAGAGATTCTATCTCGAAAGCGACCATGTGCGCTTAGAACCAGAAAAACGACACGATGGACCCTATCATCTTACCGAACTGTACGATTTTAGGAAAAGTCGTTAGCTTATACCGCAGTCGTATTTTCTAAACCAAATGAAAATCTCCGCTCAAATCTGAGCGGAGATTCTTTTTTTGATTTCATTAAGCTTTTAACGTTACTTTCCCTACTTCTGCTTTTCCTTCAACAGCACCTTCTGTGGCTACCACAACAGATTCCACTTTATCCATATTCGTAAAGAGAACCATCATTGCAGTATCTTTACCAGCTTCTTTTTAGCGCTTCTAGGTCCACAGTCGATAACACAGTATTTTCATCCACCTTTTGGCCAACCGTTACTGTAGTTTCAAAAGGCCCGCCTTTTAATTCAACCGTATCGATTCCCATATGCACAAGCACTTCTAATCCACCAGAAGTTTGAATCCCTACAGCGTGAAGTGTTGGGAATACATTTACGACTTCCCCTTTTTACTGGAGAAGTAATTACTCCACTTGCTGGAATGACTGCAAATCCGTCCCCCATCATCTTCCCAGCGAACACTGGATCATTCACTTGTGTAATGGGAACAATTTCTCCGCCAGCTAGTGCAAACACTGGCACTTCTTTTTCTACTTGATTCTTTTTAAAAAAATCCAAACATTTTTATCGTCTCCTTATTCTGGTTGAATGGCATGTAATGTATTTGAGAAAAATCGAGCGTTTGCGTTCCTTATCGATTTCCTTTGTAGTAACTATATAAAAATATCGACAATGACAAGTACTGGAAATTGCGGTGTAATGGCCGTTCCTTGTTCTAAGGCGTTCTTCATCGCAATCAGCACTAATTCGTCACAATCCTGTTGCAACTCTTCGCTCTTCTTAGAAGTAATCAGAACCGTTTTGGCTCCTTGCTGCTTGGCAATATTCACGGCATTCACAACACTCTCGTTAGCCGACACCGTAATTCCAATTACAAGGCAATCTTCATCGACTAATACGCGGTTCATCAGCATCGTATGTAAATCCGTAATCGCCTCGCAAATCATCCCGAGTCGCATAAAACGAAACTTCATCTCCAGCGCTGCTAACCCCGAGCTTCCTTGACCGTAGATATACACGCGCTTAGCCTTGCTGAGCATGTCACACACATGAATCAGCTGTGCTTCATTGATGAGCGAGAAGGATTTGGTTAAGAGGTCTGCATAATCGTCTAACACAATCTTCGTTAAGTCATTATGCAAGTTTGTCTCTTCTTGCTTCCCTTTTTTTGATAGTCATAAATAAACTGCCTATATCCTTTATAGCCACACTTTTGAGCAAATCGTGTTAAGGATGGAATCGAAACGAATAAACGCTTTGAGACTTCTTGTGCGGATAACGATTCTTTTTCTGGAATCACACCCAAGAAATATTTGGCAATCGTTTTTTCAATCGGCGTCAGAGTATCATAAATCGATTCAATCATCGGTGCTACTTTTTTTTCTCAAATGACAACATAACCTTTTTCCCCTTTGCATTGCTAGCTTCATTATAGCACAGGTTTAGGAAAAGATTTTTGCCTTTTTTTCAAAAAAATAAAAAGATGGACTGATTTTTAGGGGACCAGTCCATCTCAAAAAGGTGTTTTTACTGACTAGTCGTCTACACCTAAAAATTTCGTTAATATTGTTCTTGTAAAGAATAGCTTTTCGCACCGTAAATGGCTTGAATACCACCTTTAACATCTAAAACATCTACGGCTCCGATATCTTTCAACGTTGCTTTATTTACTTTTTCAACGTCTTTAACAGATACACGTAAACGAGTGATACAAGCATCTACGTCTTCGATATTTTCTGCTCCACCTAGAGCTTCGATAATACGAACGCTATCTTGTTTCAAGCTGTCGCGTGTTTCAACAACTGGTTTGTCATCTGATTCTAAAGAATCTTCTAAACGACCTGGAGTTGCTACGTTAAATTGAGTGATGAACCATCTGAATACTACATAGTATAGACCACTCCAGATTAAACCAAATGGAATTTGTAATAACCAGTTTGTCTTATCGTTACCTTGTAATACCCCGAATAATGTGAAGTCGATAACCCCACCAGAGAATGTATTACCAATAGAGATATTAAGAATATCTGCGATGAAGAAACTTACCCCATCAAGGAATGCGTGAACAACATATAAAACTGGACTTACGAATAAGAACATGAATTCGATTGGTTCTGTAATACCAGTAATGAATGAAGTTAATGCAACCCCTAAGAATAAACCAGCGTATTTTTTACGACGGTCTTTTGGTACACAGTGATACATTGCTAAGCAGGCTGCTGGAAGACCGAACATCATTGTTGAGAAACGACCAGCGAAGAAACGAGTTCCTTCAGTAAATAAACCTACGTGATTTGGATCTGCTAATTGAGCAAAGAAGATTTTTTGAGCCCCAGCAATTGTTTGACCAGCTACGACTTCCACTCCACCTAATTCTGTATACCAGAACATTGGATAAATCATATGGTGTAATCCGACTGCACCACATAGACGCATTAAGAATCCATATAAGAATGTACCAATAGGACCTGCTTGTGAGATATATCCACCAGTTGAAACTAATAATTGTTGGAATGGTGGCCATACTAAGAAGAAGATAGCCCCAACAAAGATAGAAGCAAATGAAGTTACGATTGGAACAAAACGGCTACCACCGAAGAATCCAAGCACTTGTGGTAATTGGATATTGTTGTAGCGGTTATGTAACCAAACAGCGATTGCCCCTACTACGATAGCTCCGATAACCCCAGTATCAATAGAAGCATCTTTACCCATGTATAATCCTACAAGAGCTTTGATTGTAGCAGTCATTACTAAGTAACCAGTTACCCCAGCAAGTGCTGCAGTTCCTTTGTCACGTTTCGCTAAACCGATACAGAGACCAATACAGAGAAGAAGTGATAGATTTGCAAAGATAACTTCCCCAGCTTGGCTCATTACTTTAAAAATTGCTTGTAAAACGTCGTTATTTAATACAGGATATGTTGCGACAGTTACCGGGTTAGATAAAGCTCCCCCGATCCCTAATAACAAACCTGCTGCCGGTAAAATGGCAATCGGCAACATAAAGGCCTTCCCTATTTTTTGTAAGACTTTAAACATATGGTTTTCCCCCTTAACTATAAATCAGTGATGTTTAATCTTTTTCTACTTGTTGAATCGCATCAACAAATTTTTCGTGATGAGTTGTGGACGAGTAATCGCTGAACCGACAACGACACTATACGCACCTAACTCAAGCACACGTTTCACCTTTTCAGGTGTATCGATATTGCCTTCTGCAATAAGTGGATGTTTGATTCGTTCTAAAACTGTTCTCAAGATTTCAAAGTCATTTTCTTCAATTTTGTCGCTTTTACTTTGTTTTGTATATCCTACTAAAGTACTTCCGATAAAATCAAAACCGAGTTCATCAGCATGAATCATTTCGTCTACTGTAGAACAGTCTGCCATCAATAATTGATCTGGATATTTTTGCTCTAATTTCATGATAGAAATCATCAAGCGTTTGTCCATTTGGTCGAGTCGATGTAGTGGCATCCAGAGCAATAATCTCTGGTTTCACTGTCATCAATTCGTCAATTTCTTTCATTGTAGCGGTAATAAAGACGTCGGCATCATCATAATCACGTTTAATAATTCCAATAACTGGTAAATCGACAGCCTCTTTAATCGCTTTGATGTCAATCACTGAATTGGCACGAATTCCTTTCGCTCCTCCTTCCTGTGCAGCAACTGCCATACGAGCCATAATATAATCACTATGTAATGGTTCATGCGGCAATGCTTGGCATGATACAATTAATTGACCTTGTAATCTCATAAACAGCCTCCTTCTATTTTTTTAGTAAAAACCCTTACATTTTCAGTATACTCACCTTAGAAAACATTTTCAATATTACGATTATTTTTTTAGTAACTACTTTCAGAATCAGGTACAAATCACTGAACTATCACACTTTTATAGAAATTACTTTCATCAAAAAAGCCAATCTTGTAAGAACAAGATTGGCTTTTCGTTACATTTTAATCAGTTGATGCTTGAACGCATAAATCGTTGCTTGCGTTCGGTCCTCTACTCCTAATTTTTGAAAGAATATTCGATACGTGCGTTTTCACAGTCTTCAATGTGATAAACAACTCGTCTGCAATTTCTTGGTTGGATTTTCCTTGTGCGATTAAGAGTAACACTTCTAATTCACGCTGCGTTAAATCTTCGTGTAAGAAATGTTGCTGTTTCATTTGAATACGATTCACAAGTTTATCTGTGACTTGTGGCTCAAACACGCCATCACCATTATACGTATCTCGGATGGCTTTAGCGATTTGAGAGGCGGAAGCTGTTTTTAAGATATAGCTCTTTGCTCCGGCGTTGATGGCTGGAAATACTTTCTCATCATCAATAAAGCTCGTTAGGATGATAATTTTTCGCTTCTGGCCACTTTTTCAAGAATTTCCTTTGTCGCTTCAATTCCATCCATTTCTGGCATCACAAGGTCCATCAAGATAATATCTGGTTTTTAAGGACAGGGCTTTTTCTACACCTTCACGGCCATTCTTGGCTTCATCCATCACTTCAATGTCATCTTGCATCGATAGATACGAAGAAACGCCTAGTCGTACCATTTCGTGATCGTCTACTAGTAATACATTAATCATTGTTCATCCTCCATGTGACGACTGAGCGGAATCTTGATTTCAATTGTCGTTCCTTGATTTGGGAAGCTCACAATTCTCACCTGTCCACCGAGCCCTTGCACTCTTTCTTTCATATTATTAATTCCATAGCTTCCTGGAAGAATTTCCTCGCTATTAAATCCAACGCCATTATCCTCTATCTTAAAGAGAACCGTGGAGTCTAGTTGTCGTAAATACACTTCTAAAGTTGTTGCGTGTGAATGACGCAATGTATTCGATAAAAGTTCTTGAGCGATTCTGAAGAGATGGTCTTCGACGCCTTCAGGAAGTTTCACGTCTTCGATATCCCAATGAATCTTCATTTGTACTTTCGTTTGTAATTCGATGAGTAATCCTTCGATACCAGATTTCAACGATTTACTTTCTAGTGAAATTGGGCGTAAGTGAAGAAGCAATGCGCGCATCTCTGATTGTGCTTGAGAGAGAACATGTTCAATCATCTTCAATTGTTTTTTTGTTCCTTCTCATCAAACTTGTCGGCACGTTCGTTTTAAGGCAGAAATCATCATCATCGCCGCAAAGAGCTGCTGGCTTACAGAATCATGTAATTCGCGAGCGATACGGCGTCTCTCTTCTTGAATGACTTGTTCTTTTTGTCTCAGTCCCTAAGAATTGCGGTTTGCTACCCTAATTGCTGTACTTCTAATGATAATTTTTTTCTAATCGCTCTGAAAGTGCAGCTGTTTGTTCGTAGAAATCATTTAAGTCTACAACCGTTGCTTCCATAATCCAATTTGGGCTATCTTCTTCTTTTACAAGTCTATGCTTGGCCTTTTTGAATCATGAGTAACTGCTCACCGATTTTTACGCTCAGCTTGACGATTTAAAAATCAACATCGCCGCAGCTGTCACAAAAACCAAAGAATAAAATCAATAATAGAAACAGTGTAATCGTCCCAAGAATCTCTTGAATGCTCAATGTCTCTACTATTTCATAGCGAATCCATCTGCGGAATAGGAATAGGAAAAACAGTACTAACAAAACTGTAAACCGCTGAATAAAGCATCCAGCTTTTAACGAGGCGTTGCTTCATGCTTCAATCACCTCAATTTTCCCAGCGACAATCGTTGTATAAATCTTAATCTTCTTCGTGCTGCGATTGTATCCTGAACTATATAACTGAATAGATTCATTACTTAAGGCGTATGTTTGTCCCTCAAATTCCACTTGACCGCCAAATGCATGATGGTGAATCATCACTCCTACCCCTGTACGGTACTAGAATTCGAACACGGCCAAATCCTTTTCGAATGACGATCACATTTTCCTTGGCAGGAAGAATTGTATTTCCTAAGTCGATAATGGTATCCCCTACAAGCTGCCCTGCATTGATATCATTCCACTCATACGGTTCGTTCCCCACTTCTTGATTTCCAAACCAATCATAGCGATGGATTTCTCCAGGCGTTGGAGTATCCTCGTGAGAGTCAACGAAAATATATTCTTGTCGGCCCTTTTTTTCGAAAAACATACCTGATAAAGAAGCAATCGAGAACGTATCTTTAGTAAAGAATAACAGAAGCAATGCCCCAATCATTCCAAGCCAAATACCCGCAGTAGATAGAAGCGGTAAAATGATAAAGAGTGCCCCAAAGCACATTCCACTATTTCTTAAAAATTTAACACGTCGAAAAACAATAAAACTGAACATTGTAATAGCGACCCCAATTGAAAAGAAGATGAAGAGGCCCAATTTTTGAAGTCATTTCAATAGCGGAGACAATCACTCCCATTAATAGTACAATTAGTATTCGTTTCAGTTTATTCATCTTCTCACCTCCGTTACAGGTATTAGTATACCATCTTCTCACGTTCAATCCTATCATGAATTAAAAATGAATCCATCAGACTTAAGGATGAAATCCAACAAAAAAGAGCTAGGACATTTCCTAGCTCTTCTCTTCATTCAAATGAATCGATTACGCAGATTGAATATCAATAATTCTGATCTTCATTTCTCCGCCTGGTGTTGGAATCACCACTTCTTCATTTAATTTTTTACCAATAATTCCTTTGGCAATTGGAGAGTCATTTGAAATTTTACCTTCAACTGGGTTTGCTTCTGCACTACCCACGATTGTGTAAGTTTCTTCGTCTCCATCTGGTAATTCGATAAACGTAATTTTTCTTCCAAGTGAAACAACATCTTTTTCTACATTGTTATCATCGATGATTTCCGCAAAACGAATCATTTTTTTCTAACGTTGAAATACGTCCTTCTACGAAAGCTTGTTCATCCTTAGCTGATTCATATTCAGAGTTTTCAGATAAGTCACCATAGCTACGCGCAATTTTGATACGCTCTACGATTTCTTTACGTTTAACGACTTTTAATTCTTCTAATTCAGCTTCAAGTTTTGCTTTCCCTTCAAGCGTCATTGGAAATACTTTTTCAGTCATACGATTCTCCCCTATATCGTTTTTTTTAGATTATCTCAATCTACAATGCTAAAAACTTTAACATTTTATAACCGAGATTGCAAGTCTTATTTCAAATTTTAATTCGATTTTTAAAATGTTCATCCCATAAAAAGCCCCTAGGATAAGCTTTCCTAGGGGTTAACAATTTAATTTAAATGAGATAAAATTGAAGCAATTTTTGTAGTCATTAAGTCAATCGCCACTCTGTTTGAACCACCTTCTGGGATAATAATATCCGCAAATTTTTTCGTTGGTTCAATAAATTGGTGATGCATTGGTTTTACAACGGACATGTATTGGTTAATGATAGAATCCAGTGTTCTTCCACGTTCTACCATGTCACGTTTAATACGGCGAATGATACGAATATCATCGTCAGTATCAACATACACCTTGATGTCCATCAAATCACGCAAGCGTTCATCTTCAAGAATAAGAATTCCTTCGATTAGGATAACATCTTTTTGGTTCTTGATGGATTGTTTTTATCACTTCTTGTATGATTTTCGTAATCATATACTGGTTCTTCAATCGATTCAAAATTTATTAATTTATTCATATGTTCAATTAATAAATCTGTATCGAAAGCAAATGGATGGTCATAGTTCGTTTTTAAACGTTCTTCAAACGGCATATGACTTTGATCTTTATAATAGTAGTCTTGATCAATTTTACAAATCGTTAAATCTGGAAAGTTCTCCAAAATTTTACGACTTACACTTGTTTTCCCACTCCCAGAACCACCTGTAACTCCGATAACGATTGGCTTTTTCTTTTCCATGACCTACTCCTTATTATCAATATACTTAGCTTTTTAACTCTAAATGTTCCTCATACGTTTTTCGCATAGTAGATTTCTTTTGTATGAATATCTGCTAGGAAGTATAAGTAATCTGTTTTCTCTGGTTCTAACGCTGCTACGATAGAATCCTCACTTGGACTATTATAAGGTCCAGGGCCAACGCCATAGTTTTGATATAAGTTATATGGAGAATCTACTTCTAAATCTTCTAAAGAAAGGGCTTCTTTGTGTTCGCCTAAAGCGTATTGAACAGATACATCTGTTTGAAGCTTCATATTTTCTTTAATACGGTTATGGAATACGCTAGAGATTTTTCTTACGGTCTTCTAGTTTAGTCCCTTCTTTTTTTCGATTAAAGAAGCCATTGCCATAATTTCTTGTAATGTATAGTCACTTGCTAAAATCTTATCGTAGTATTTCGACATGACTTCATCTGTTTTAGCAACCATTTCAGTAATTAACATTTGAAGTGTTTTTGAGTCATTCATATCGTATGTCGCTGGGAATAAGTATCCTTCAAGCACATATTTTACTTGGTAGCCATTATATGATTGAGTCAATAATTTTGGGAATTTTTGAACTAAATAACGTAAGAAGTCTTCGTCTTGAACTTTTGCCATGAAATCTTCGGCAGAATATTTTGTTGATTTTTCAACTTCTTTGGCGATTTCTGTTAATTGTTCCCCTTCACGAATCAGAACTTTAGTCGCGTTTTGATCTTTATCTTTTCCTTGACCAGAAAGTTCCGCGATAATTTCGTCGAGTGTCATACTCTTAGAAACATGGTACAATCCTGATTTAAATCCAGAAACGTTTTTGAATTTCAAATAGAAATTAAAGAGTTTCGAATTACGGATAATCCCTTCTTTTTCAAGTGCTTTTGATACTTCTTTGACAGATGCGCCTTGTTCAATTTCAAATGAAACAAGTTCTGTTTGAGCTGTATCAACTGGTTGTGTTTCTCCTTTAATGTAATTCCAAGTAAAGAATCCCCCTACTAGGACAATTACTAAAAGTGCAATCATAAAATATTTCATTATCTTTTTGATAATAGAAGTTTCCTTTTTACGAATATCGCGTTTCGTATCCGTATCAGAAATTAAGGAATGTTTTTTATGTTCTTCTTGAGACATTGTCTTCCCCCTTAAATTGGCATCAAATGATACCCATAGTTGTAGTTATTATACCTCATTCTTATTGAAAAATGAAGAAAGTCAATCATAAAGAGTGCCCTTATAACAAAAAAAGCTTGAGGTTTCCCCCAAGCTCTATTGTTGATTATAAATCTTCTTCAGCTAAGAATGTGTTTAATACTTCTTCAACCATATCCCATTCAGCTTCTGTTTCGATTGGGTTTAATTGACCTTCAGTACCATCTTCGCCTTCAACATATGAGAATGCTTGTAATTCTACTTCTTCTCCTTCAGGAATTCCTGCTGGGTAGCATAATACATATGATTTATTGAAGTCATCAGATTCGAACGTGAATAATACTTCGTGTAAAATTTCATTTCCTTCTTCGTCGATGATTGTAATATGTTCGTGCCCTTCGTGGCCTTCTAAGTGATCATGTTCATGATCGTGATCGTGATGTTCTGTCATTTTCTTTCCTCTTTCCTTTGTTATTGATTTCCATTTAAATCTAAATAGTTTTGCAAAATCATGACTGCAGCTAGCATATCAATGACTTGTTTGCGTTTCTTTCTTGAAACATTACCCTCTTCGACAAGCATTCGTTCCGCCTGCATCGTCGTGAGTCTTTCGTCATGATAGACGATTGGAATTTCTAGTCGTTTCTCTAGGCTTGCACCATAACGACGGGACGCTTCTACACGTGGTCCTTCCGTATTATTCATGTTCTTTGGAAGACCGATGACGATTTTTTCAACGCCATACTCTTCCACTAACTCGACAACACGTTTGAACCCGAATTCTGAAGCATTCTCATTAATCGGAATTGTTTCAACCCCTTGAGCAGTCCAGCCCATTAAATCACTAACGGCAACGCCCACAGTTTTACTTCCGACATCTAATCCCATTAATCTCATACTAGGCATCTCTTCCTGTTGAGCGGATATAATGTCTAATGAGTTCTTCCAAAATCTCATCTCTTTCGTGGCGACGAATTAGGTTACGTGCATCACGATGTCTTGGAATATAAGCTGGGTCTCCAGATAACAAATATCCTACGATTTGATTAATCGAACTATATCCCTTCTCATTCAACGCATCATAAACGATGGTTAATGTTTCTTGAACGGTTTTTTCGTCCTTTTCATTAAATTTAAATAGGACTGTTTCATCTATTGAACTCATAGCGACACCTCATTTCAATATATATACTTATTTTACAGGATTTTGGGTGAAACTACAATCGATACTTACCGATTCTTAATATTTAGAAAGCCTTTCCTTTGCTTATAAAACAAAAACCTTCCTTAAAACTCACTCAGGAGTCTAAGGAAGGTTTCATCATTTCCATCATTATTTAGCTAAATATTCTTTTAGCAATTCGAATGCTTGTGGAATACCTGCAGGGTTCTTACCACCTGCTTGCGCCATATCAGGACGGCCTCCGCCTCCACCTTGGATAGCTGGAGCAATTGCCTTAATGATATCGCCTGCTTTTAATCCTTTTGCATTTGCATCTTTCGATACGGCTACTAAAAGATTTGCTTTATCTTGTGAAGCTGTACCTACTACAAAGATATCGCTGGCACCTTTTTGTCTCCATGTATCTGCTAATTGACGTAATTCATCCATCTCTTTGTTTTCAAGGGCTACAGTAATGAATGAAGTTCCGTTCACTTCTTCTACGTTATTGAAGACATCTGCTACTTCAGATTTCATGATTTTAGCTTTTAGTTTTGCAATTTCGCCGTTTGCTTCTTTCAATTCTTGGCCTAAAGTTGCAACGCGTTCTACAACAGTATCCAATTGAATAGCTTTTACTTCACCAGCTACTTGTTTTAGTAAGCTTTCGTGATGGCTTAATAAGTCAAAGGCTTCTTTACTTGTAACAGCCTCGATACGACGAACGCCAGCACCGATACCTGATTCAGAAACAATCTTGAATAATCCGATGTCTTGAGTGTTTCCAACATGGATACCACCGCAAAGTTCGATTGACCAGTCCCCAATGTTCACCATACGAACTAAGTTACCGTATTTTTCACCAAAGAGTGCCATTGCCCCACGGCTCTTCGCATCTTCTAATGTTGTTTCAACAGTAATAACTTCTAAACCAGCCCAGATTTTCTCGTTTACGATACGTTCCATTTCAGCTAATTCTTCAGCCGTTACTTGTCCAAAGTGACTGAAGTCGAAACGTAATCCAGTTGGTGTTACAAGAGAACCTGCTTGGTTTGCGTGAGTTCCTAGAACATCTTTCAATGCTTGGTGTAATAAGTGAGTTGCTGTGTGGTTTTTAATGATTTTAGCACGTTCAGATGCATCTACCACTAATGTGTATGTTGCATTCACTTGTAAGTCAGCTAATACTTCTACAGTGTGTAATGGTTGTCCGTTAGGAGCTTTCTTCACTTGTAACACATTCGCTACAACCGTACCGTTAGCATCTTGGATTGTACCGTGGTCTGCTAATTGTCCACCCATTTCAGCATAGAAAGGTGTACGGTCGAATACTAATTGAGCATGAGCATCTTTATGTGCAGATTCAACTAATTCATCATCCACAACGATGGCTTTTTAATACGCCTTCTTCAGTTGTTGAAGCATATCCAACGAACTCACTCTCTACAGTGATATCACGTAATACTGCAGATTGTACGTTCATTGATGTTTCTGTATTACGAGCAGCACGCGCACGGTCTTTTTGTGCTTGCATTTCTGCTTGGAAACCTTCTTCATCGACAGTGAAACCATTGTCACTTGCGTATTCTAATGTTAATTCATATGGGAATCCATAAGTATCATATAGTTTGAACGCATTTTCGCCAGAAAGAGTTGTTTCGTTTGCTTCTTTCATATCCGCAAAAAAATAGTTTCTAAGATTGCTAAACCATCGTGAATTGTTTCTTGAAACGATCCTCTTCGTTGGCAATCACTTTTTGAATGAATTCCATGTTTTCAGTTACTTCTGGATAGTAGCTGTGCATAATTTGAGCAACCGTTGGAACTAATTTAGTTAAGAATGATCCTTGAATTCCTAAACGTTGTCCGTGCATTACTGAACGACGGATTAAACGACGGATGATATATCCACGACCTTCGTTTGAAGGAAGCGCGCCATCCCCAATTGCAAAGCTTACCGCACGAATGTGGTCAGCGATAACTTTGAATGATACATCAGTTTCTTTAGATTCATTGTATTTCTTACCAGCGCTTAAGCTTTCTAATTGCTTAATAATTGGCATAAATAAGTCTGTTTCGAAGTTTGTTGGTGTATCTTGGATAACAGAAACTACACGTTCAAGACCCATCCCCGTATCGACGTTCTTATGTGGTAATGGTGGATAAGTTCCGTCTGGCATATGGTTGAATTGAGAGAATACTAAGTTCCAAATTTCTAAGTAACGTTCGTTTTCTCCTCCAGGATAGTTTTCTGGATCATCTTCTGCTAAGTTATTATATTTTTCTCCACGGTCGTAGAAAATCTCAGTATCCGGACCACATGGACCAGCACCGATATCCCAGAAGTTATCTTCTACTGGAATGATATGATCTTCTGGAAGACCAACTTTATCCATCCATAATGTTTTTGTTTCTGGATCTTCTGGATAGTAAGTAACGTATAGACGATTTGGATCAAGTCCTAACCATTTTTCACTTGTTAGGAATTCCCATGCCCATGGAATCACTTCTTCTTTGAAGTAGTCCCCGATTGAGAAGTTCCCCATCATTTCGAATAATGTATGGTGACGAGCTGTATGCCCTACGTTTTCGATATCGTTTGTACGAATACTCTTTTGAGCATTTGTAATACGTGGAACTTCTGGTGTTTCCGTTCCATCGAAGTATTTCTTAAGTGTCGCAACCCCCGAGTTAATCCATAGTAATGTTGGATCGTTTACAGGAATTAAGCTCGCACTTGGTTGAACCTTATGTCCTTTTTCTTGGAAGAAATCAAGGTACATTTGACGAATTTCGCTACTTGATAATTTTTTCATCTTCATTCTCCTTCTTTTTGTAAATAAAAAAACTGCCCCATTGCTGCAAGGGCGTCCTACCGCGGTACCACCTTGCTTACAATGAAACAGCTGTTCATTCATCTCTAATTCCGATAACGCTGGAAGGGCGTTTGTATTTCTACAAAGTTTTCAATCGGGAGCACGATTTTGATGGCTATTTTCACCAGACAAGCCTCTCTAATAAGTAAAATCTCAATCCGATTGCTTACCTTTAGAAGTATACGAAAAGCGCCTAGTTTTGTCAACTATTCGCATGTCCTTCTTCTTTTAATGGAAGGTGTAAATACACTTTGGTATATGCATTTGTCTCAGTTTCAATTTCCATCGAGAAAGCTTCTCCGAAAAACAGCGCTAATCGTTCTTGGATATTCTTAATACCAACTCCACCGAGTTCTTTGGTGTTCGTTGTATTTTCTTTTATTCCTACCCCATTATCCGCAATACAAATATCTATAAAAGTATCTCTTTTAGACACAGTAATCGTAATTTTCCCAGGTCGTTCTGACTCTTTAATTCCATGATAGATTGCATTTTCTACGAGTGGCTGAAGAACGATTTTTGGAAGCTTGATATCAGGAATATCATCAGGTTCATCAATCTCATATTCCAATTTATCTCCATACCGTTCCTTTTGAATAAACAGATATTGACGTACATGCTCGATTTCTTGGCGTAAGGTCACTATCTCTTCTCCAGCATTCAAAGAAAGTCTAAAGTAATTAGAGAGCGCCTTTGTAATGTCTACTACCTTCTGGTGATCTTGAAACTCTGCCATCCAAATAATAGTATCCAGCGTATTATACAAGAAGTGCGGATTAATTTGACTCGTTAAAGCCTTTAATTCATAGATGCGGGTCAATGCTTCTTGCTCTTTTTCTTCCTTCATTAAGGTCTCGATTCTCTCGAGCATCTGATTAAAGGTACCTGCTAGCACTTGGAACTCTTGAGCTCCTTTTTGTTCTGCTCGAATGGTCGTATCGCCTTCTTCTACTCGTCTCATTACTTGCCCTAGTCTTTTAACAGGCAGTAATTGATAACGTATCAATGTAAAAATACCCAACATACAAATAAGCAAGCTAAGAACTCCAACAACACTGACAATCCCAAGTAGTTTTACAGAGTCTTCTTTAAACCGACTAAATGAGCTAACACCTACTAAAATCCAATCGCTATTCTCAATAGGGCTTTTATGAACAAAAAAATCCTCAGACACCATTGAATCCATCGGACTATTTGATATTTCTTGTACCGACATTTGCTTATCAACTGACTCGAAAGCTTCCGAATCCGGATGATAAATAAGTGTGCCGTCCTTTTGGATGACAAAGGCATACCCATTGTCCCCAAGAGAAAGTTCTTTTACATATTTTTCTAGTTCGTGATAATCCACATCTAAGCGAATGACGCCAAGATTTTCTCCTGCGTTGCTTTTCACTTCCTGACTAATAGAAATCACGATTTGATTATTTTGATTCTTGATAGACTGAATGATTGGGACATTCGAGTGTTCTAGAGCATCTTGATACCATTTGGGCCATCATATCCGCTGAAGTCACCATTTCCTCTTCCATCCCGGTCGTAATTAATCTACCATCTTTTGTCACCAATCGTATCGATACGAAATCAGGATGACTCTTCAACATTGTCTCAAGCCATTCATGGATTGTCGCTTCATTTTCTGCTGTTGTTTGACTGGCAAAGTCCTTAATTGCCTGCGACTGTGATAAAGATCTTGAAGTAGATTTTAAATTCGAAACGTACTGTTCGATATATTTGGAACTTGTATCAATCTCATGAATGGTATGGTCTTCTACTTCACGATGAAAAACCTCGCTACTCTTTATAAAATAGAAGCTTCCAATTAAAACGACCATGGCAAAAAGCATGATACTTAAATAGGCAAATAATCTTGTTGCAAGGGACTGTTTTTTCATATTTTTGCCCCACTTCTAAAACTTTTAGGGGAAACGCCGACAATCGACTTGAATCGATAAGAGAAATAGTTCATATCTTCTATTCCAACGGCTAAGGCCACCTCATAAATTTTCATGTCGGTTGATAATAAGAGACGCTTTGCTCTTTGAATCCGTTGCTGAGTCACATACTCTTGAAAGGACATTCCAAGTTCTTTTTTGATTAAAAGGCTAAGGTAGTTCGTACTGAATCCTAATTGCTTTGCAAGTTCACCTAGCGCTAAATTTGGATTAGATAATTGCTCTAAAATCAGCTTCTCGAAATGCTGAGTTCCCGAAGAGGCGTCCTCATCACTTGCTAATGCCAATAGTTCTCGTTGGCGCTTTTTCTTCGTTTAGTTTGGCAACCACTTTCACCAATAAAGCTTCGATTTCTGATTTCGTTACTGGCTTTTAAAAATATAATCTTCTACTCCAATTTTTCACTGCAGATAATAAATAATCTACATAATCATACCCCCGTTAAGAAGATAATTCTCATTTGCGGATATTCTGTTCTCACCAACTGTGCAAGAGTAATGCCATCCATTTTCGGCATATTAATATCTGTCAGTAAAATATCCGGCGCTTCTTCTCGTATTTTTTTCCAGTGCTTGCTCCCCATTTTCTACTTCCTGAACCGTTGAAATTCCCAGCGATTCAAAAATTAATTAAAGGATGCAATCCCTCTACGAATAATTGGTTCATCTTCAACTATTAAGATTGAATACATCTTATTCCCCTCCTTTCTCTATTATACTTCTATTCATAACGGTTTTAAATCTATTTTTACTCAAAAAAGTGCTTCTCTAAAGGAGATTAACTTAGAGAAGCACTGAGTGGTTATTTGACGAAATCGACTAAATAACCATATCCCTTTGCTTCCATCTCATTGAGTGGGATGAATTTGATGGAAGCACTATTGATACAAAAAAACGAAGTCCACCTTTTTTTCTTTTGGACCATCTTCAAAAAAACATGTCCAAGGTGTGAATCGGCTACCCTACTTCGAACTTCAACACGTTTCATATTGAAAACTATTATCTTCATGATAGGTCACAACTTCCGAAGAAATTGGTTTTGAAAAACTTGGCCAGCCGCAGCCAGAATCAAATTTATCTTTTGAAGAAAAGAGCGGTTCTCCTGTAACTACATCTACATAAATTCCTTGTTCATGATTATCCCAGTATTCATTTGAGAAATGCTCTTTCCGTTTTATTTTCACGAGTAACTGCGTATTGTTCCTTTCGTGAGTGTTGCTTTTTAGAGTCTCTTCGTCAGGAAGTGGATAAAGACTGGCATCAATTACAGGGTCACTCGCTTTTTTAACGTCAATGTGGCAATATCCATTTGGATTCTTCTTCAAGTAATCTTGATGATAATCTTCTGCTACCGCAAAATTTTTTTTCAAAGGTTCCGTTTCAACGGCTAATTTCTTACCAAAAGGATTCTTCTTTTTTTCCTTCATGACTTGTTGAATAATGGCGCTATCTGCCTCATCAACATAATAAATACCCGTACGATATTGTCTTCCTGTATCATTTCCTTGTTTATTCACAGAAAATGGATCAATGACTCTAAAGTAATACAGTAATAACTCGCGTAGGGAAATTTTATCAGCGTCATAAGTAACATGAATCGTTTCCGCATGATCTGTATCATGAATGAGCTTTATAATTGGTCGTTTCAACCTTTCCATTCGCGTATCCACTCACAACATCAATAACACCATTAATTCTAGAAAAGTATTCTTCTAATCCCCAAAAACATCCGCCTGCTAAATATATCTCTTTCATATGTTCACCTTCCTTTTTCATTTCACTTGTAGTGCTATCTGTTTCCATTAGTTTGGTTACCTTATTGGAGATTTCATCAGCTTTTGAATCCTTTGCAAGGGTACCTCCTTTGGCAAAATAAAGCACTCCTAAAAGAATGATGACTACGGCAAAGAGTGTCACCACTAATTTTTTTATCCATAGAGAACTCTCCTTTCTTATAGGCTTTCTAGCGTTTTTACGATATCGTCATTAGAAACGTGTCCTGGTTGAACTCTGACAACTTTTCCATTAGCATCGATAAATGCTGAAGTTGGGTATCCAACGACTCCGAGTTTCTTCAAGAATTGACCGTCTTTATCTACGAGTACTGGTAATGAATGGTAGTCTACCCCGTCAAACCATTTTTTGAAGTCCTCTAAAGATTTCTCGCGGTTCACACCAGGTGCAATGACAGTAAGAATCACTGAATCTTTTGGTGGCATTTCAGAAAGTTGTGTAATGTCCGCTAGTCCAGATAGACAAATTGGGCACCATGAAGCCCAAAACTTCAAATAAACTTTTTTCCCTTTATAATCCGCTAATGAAACTTCTTTCCCCTCTAATGTTGTAAAGGTAGCCTGTGTCATATCGTCCATTTCTCCCATCTTTTTGTCCATCTTCTCATCTTTTGAACTCATGTTATCCATCTTCTCATCTTTTGAACTCATGTTATCCATTTTATCCATTTTTTCACCACTCATCGAGCTCATCATTTCAGTGGTTTCTTTCATGTCTTTATTATCCATGCCCATTTGTGAATTTTGACAAGCTCCTAAAAGCAATGTACTAAATAATGCAATCATCAATTTTGTTTTCATTTTCATTCCTCCTAATTTTTAATGGAAAACTTGTGATAGTTGGGAAAAGATAATCGATGCTCCCATCAAAACAATCACGAGTCCTCCGATTTTTTTAAGTAATAATAATCGTTTTTTTGCAAGGTTAAACCATTTAAATGCTACGGTTGAAGCAGCTGATAAGATTAAAAACGGAATGGCCAATCCTAATATATATAAGCAAAGTAAGAAAATACCATAAGTGATACTGGCTTGTTGCGTGGAGATAAGCGTTAGGACCGCACTTAGTACTGGTCCCACACAAGGTGTCCATCCGAAGCTGAAGCTGAGTCCTAATAAGTAACTACTCCAAAGCGATTTTTTATCTTTGATTTCAAACTGAACTGTTTTTTGTTTTTGTAAAAATAGTAAATGGAACAGTTCCATTTGGTGCAATCCCAATAGCACAATCACGACTCCCAGTGTGATATTAAACCAAGGATTGTAAATCAGACTTCCTAATGCAGTTGCCGCAAACCCTAAGAAGAAAAAGACTGTTGAAATGCCTGCAATAAAGATGACCGTTCGAATCATTGGCTTCCAATATATCTCTAATTTCCCAATCTTCAGGTGAGGTCCGTCCTGTTCACTCATCAAAACACCAAAATAGACTGGAAACAGCGGTAGCACGCACGGAGAAAAAAACGAGAATAAGCCTGCTAAAAATACGCTTCCCCATAATACAAAATCCATAAAATCCCTCCTTCAATTTGTATCTTTAGTATACGTCTGGAAGAATCGTAAAAATATAGATTTTCCACACATAAAACTTGATTATGATACGATGATTCAAAAGAATACAAAAAAGCCACGTGAGTTTTCACCCACGTGGCTTAATCATTTATCTATTAGAAGAATAAGCTATTATTCTTTTCTGCTTGGTAGTTTTGACGAACACGGTTACCAGCACCTGGTTCCACTTGTTCTAACGCTGACTCAATAATTTGTAATGATTCATCGTATTTGAATGTGTGGTTGAATAGGTCGAGTGCACGACCAATCGCTGTTTCGATTTCAGGATGTGATAAACGGTAACGGTTCGCATGTTGAATCATGTACTCTGTTAATTGTGCATTATCAACAATTTGTTCTGTGAAGATATCTAATTTTTCAACATCTTCTTCGATCACGTTGTTCGCCGCGTTAATTTCAGTCATATCTAATTTCACACGGTTCATCTTTTGCCATAATTGTTCAATACGGTTACTTGTTGCAAAGAATAATTCTAAGTACTCTTTTGGAAGACCTGGTAAGTGGTATTTCTCAATCGTACGTTTCATATTACGTAAGTCTAATTCGAAGACATCTAATCCGTCACGAATCGCTTTTTTTCTTGGCTACGTAAATCAGATAATGTGTTGACTAAATCAGTTTGATCTTCGTCAATGCTGTTTAATTTATCAAGAACGAGTTCGTAATGTTCTTTCACAACTGAGTAAGGAACTTGATGGTTTTCCATCGCCTTGCTGTAGTATTGAACGGCTTCTTGTTCTTTTTCTAATTGTTCTGCAAATTCTTGTACACGAACGAATTCGTTGTTTGACAAGATATAGTTTTGAGAAACACGGTCCACTTCGATATTCACATAACGGTTGCTTTGTAATACTTGGTTCAAGCGTTTTTCAACTTGAGCTTTATTGCGGTATACAAATTCACGTGCTTCGATTTCAGCTTCCATCACATCATAAAGTTGATCGATTTCACGAGCCACTTTATCTAATTGTTGACGAGCTTCTTCTAATTCTGTAGCAGCGATATGTCCGCGTGCCACTTCGATTGTTTTTTCAATCTTTTCAATTTCTTCAGGAATTGAAATTTTAGAGAATTGGTAATGCTCTTCGACCATGCGAGCATATCCTTGTTTCAAGTCTTCTACTTGTTCGTTGTACTCAGTTTCGATTTCTTTTAATAATTGAGGAACTTGTTCAACGATTGACTCAAATTCTTTCATTTCGTTTTCGATACGTCCAAGTACTTCTTTGGCTTCTAAGTGGTCGCCTTCGTTTGTTAATGTATTAAATTTCGCGAAGTCTAATTCTAAATAAGCTAAACGTTTTTTTCTAACGTTTCTAGCGCTTCGCCGAATGAGAAACTATGTGCTAATAAGTCTTTGCGCATTGAAGCATAGCGTTCTTGTAATAAGTCTAGCTGTGCGCGGTTTTTGTTTTTTTCACTATCCAATAATTTTTTTGTAATGCTGAGTAAATTTTTATCCACTTCAGCTTTTTGTTTCTTCAATCAAGTTTTTCAGCTTGTTGTGTCACTTGATTTCCTTTGATGAAGTTTAATTTTTTTGGATATATTGTTCTGCACTTACTAATGCAGCTTCGATTTCAGGGAATCGGAATCGTGTGATTGTTTGCCATGTTGCTTGCCATGTTTCATACGTTCTCTTTGTTTGCCCTGTTAAATTCAAGTTTTTTTCAAAGTATAGAACGTGTCGGCAATCGGCACTGCCATTAACTTATCCTTTTTCTCTGATAATTCTTCAATTACTTTAGTTTGTTTCTTTGTCATGAATATTGCTGTTGCATAACCTGCGGCACCCAGTACCACAATTAGCAATAGAAAGATTACAAATCCCATGCTATAGCCTCCAAATATATATATTTACAGTTTTTCACACATAATATCATTAGTAGTATAGCATGTTTTATAGCGATTTACCAAAAACTTCAAGGTTGCAAAGAGATTTTTATAAATGATTAGTGTATTAATCGACCAGATTCCAAAGTGTAGCGCTTATTGTATAAGTCGATATCTTTTGGCACCCTATGTGCTATCTCTACAAATGGAATGTTATCGTTAATGAGAAGTTCCCTAATCATCATCGTTGTATCTTCATCAATAGCAGAAGAAAACTCATCTAATAATAGCAATTGGTATTTTCTAAGTAATAGACGTGCTAGACAGATTCTAGCTTTTTTTCTCCTCAGAAAGTGATTCATCAAGATTTACTTCTGCATTATGTAGCCCTATTCTATCTACTAAATAACCTAGCCCTACTTTTTTTGAAGAACAGACGTCACTTCACTATCAGAATATTCTTCTCCTAGAGAAATATTAAATTTTAACGACTCATAGAAAATCCTTGATTCCTGAGTAAAGAATCCAATGTGTTTCTTTAAATCATCTCCTGAAACTAATTGTCTCTGAATTCCATTATACTTTTGAACTCCATCTTTAGATACATAGAGTCCGTATATTAATTCTAAGAGTGTAGATTTCCCAGATCCTGACGGTCCCATAATCAGGACCCTATCATTCTCATTAATTTCTAAATCAATTTTGTATAGTATAGTCATTTTTTCAATTTGAACATTACACTGTTGTAACTCAATCGGAAATACGGTACTAATACTAGATTTACTTTCAGAATTATCACATTCAAACTCTGTATACTTTTTCTACTCTTTCAATCACTGGAATGACTGAATTAAATCTTTGATAGTAATCTATTGCATTGAGTAAAGGACTAACAATTCGATCACTTGCTAAATAAATTGCAATAACTGTGGCTAATTTAGTCTCACCAATAATAACTAGATATACCCCAATAGCTAACGGCACAAATGAACTTAATCCTGAAAGTAAGTTTGCTAATAACTTCGATGTAAATCGAACATGATTCATTTGAAAATAGGCTTCTTCTGTTTGATTCAATGTTCCCATCAACTTATTCAAAAAGATTTTTTCTACAAAAAAGTTTTTAATGATTGGCTTACTTTTCAAATATTCTTGTTGTTGCAAAATGCTTAATTGGTTCACTTCAGCCCATCTCTTTGAGTGCTTTCGAATAGATTTAGCGAATAATTTTGGAACTAATATCGGTAAGAACGATAACGTAATAAAGAGTGCTGCTAACTTTAAATCTATAGCAGATACATACAACAAGGTAACCAATGCAAATACGAGGCAATAGAAAAATCCCATGATAGACTTGATTCCCTGTTCTTCTAATAGTTTTAATTCACTAAGCACTATGGACTCTACTTCCTGTTGGTTAAACTTTCCATAAAAGAATGCTGTAATGATTTTTTCTTTAAGCGTTAATGTTAATTGTTTTATCATCCTTTGTTGAGAATCTTCCCATATAAATAATCCAAGTCGAATAAGTGAATAACTGAGAATACCTACGATTGAAATTTTTACTAAATCCTCAACTTTTTGAGTGGATGAAACATCTATTAATCCTGAGATAAAGGAAGGAATAATAATACCGTCTAAAGCCGTTAAAGACATACCAATAGCAATTAATACTAAGTATTTACGTGGTAACCACTCCAAAATTTTCTTCATATAATCCATCATTTCACTTCCTAACCAACAAGATTCTAATCAAATTTATACGTTATTCTTATACGCTCAACGATAGTTCGTATCTATTATTAATTTCAGTATAGGACATTTGTGAAAAAAATCAATAACTAAAATGAATTGTATTTCAGAATAGGCGTTACTTTTTATAGATATCATCTTAAAAGAAAAAGGAGAACGGAAATCCGTTCTCCTAATCACTTACGCTTATTTAATTAATTCGTAAATCGCTTCTGCGTAAATTGCAGCTGAGCGGAATAAATCTTCTAATGCGAAGAATTCATTTGCTTGGTGCATTGTATCGATTGAGTCTGGGAATAGCGCACCATACGCTACACCACGTTCAAAGATACGTCCATATGTTCCACCACCAATAGATTGTTCATGTGCAGGTAATCCTGTTTTGACGGTGATATACATCTAACAATGTTGATACTAATTTATCTTCTGGTGATACATAGTGAGGAACTTGTGCTTTTACCGTGAGCTACTGTGAAGCCATATCCTGAAGCCACAACTTCTGTCTTAATTTCAAGACCTTCTGCAGTGACACCTAATGGGTAACGGAAGTTCACTACAGCTACCCCACCTAATTCTGGAGTATAAGTGAAGATTCCGGCATTAGCTGTCAATGGCCCCATCACTTCATGGTTGAAGTCTACTTTCAAGTTTTTACCATCAGTATCTTCATGTAATACTTCAGCAGCAAATGCTAAGTATTTCTTCGCATTGCCTTTGAAGTTGAATTGGTTTTAAGAATTTAGCTAAGTGAGTTCCCGCATTGATTCCTTTTATCTGGAGTAGATCCGTGTGCTGATTTACCAACAACGTCTAAGATAACTTTGCCGTCTAATACTTGAGCACTACCTTCAACAGGATTTGCAGCAACATATGCCAAGAAGCGGTCAACCACTTCGTCTGCATTTGGAACAACGAT
>BNJT01002449.1_pt1 | contig 43493 bp, 49 predicted proteins | sample 8540491 | NCBI WGS metagenome assembly BNJT01 (sample SAMD00202455, study PRJDB9452) | human saliva metagenome | host: Homo sapiens | reverse complement strand
TAGCAACCAGTTTTGACACATTTGTGGACTTCTCAGCTCCGCCACTTTCTGTAAAATGTGGGACTCAAAACACCTCTAATGGCTTTATTTTAACAAGTTTTTCACGGAAATGCAAGGGACAAGAAAGATTACTTGAACTTGATGCCGTTTTCTTTTAATTTCTTGATAGTAGCTGGACCGATTCCTTTCAAGGCAAGGAGTTCTTTTTCTGTCCAGTTTTTGAAGTCAGCAGCAGACTTGATTCCCTTCATCGTAGAAAGTTTTAGCACGGTCAAGTGGAAGTCCGCCTAGGTCAGCTGCGAAATCTTCAACAGAAGTTGTAAGCTTGTGGGCTTGCTCTTTAGTTGCTTCTACAGCTTTTTCTACTTGCTTAGAGACTGCTTTTCCTGCCTCACTTGCTGCTTTTTCAGCATGCTTTACAACTTTTTTTGTTTCTTCGACAACCTTGTTTACAGCATTTGAAAGTGCACCTGAGCGACGAAGGCTGTTTCTTAATTGTTTTTTACGTTGTAGTTTTTTTGACATGATAAGATCCTTTCAATAAAAAAACCCCTGTGATTGAACAAGGACTAATCTTTATGTTTTTATTGTATCAACTTTCTCTGTGAAATGCAAGGCTTCTTAGTTTTGAAAGATAGGAGTCCTATAGGGAATTCCGTCTTAGAATAAGAGAATATGATAGAAGAAAAGCGAAAAATATGGTATAATGAAACGATAGATTTTTGAATAGGAATACAATCATGTTTGGATTTTTAAAAAAAGATAAAGTAACAGAAACACCAGCAGTGGTGCCAGCACATATCGGAGTTATCATGGATGGCAATGGTCGTTGGGCTAAAAAACGGATGCAACCACGTGTCTTTGGACATAAGGCTGGGATGGATGCTCTGAGAACGGTAGCCATTGCTGCTAGTGATATGGGTGTCAAGGCTATGACTGTTTATGCCTTCTCGACTGAAAACTGGACACGTCCAGACCAGGAAGTCAAGTTTATCATGAACTTGCCTGTTGAATTTTATGATAAGTATGTCCCCGAATTGCACCAAAAGAACATGAAGATCCAAATGATTGGGGAAACTGATCGCTTGCCTAAACAAACTTTTGAAGCTTTGAAAAAGGCAGAGGAGTTGACCAAGTTAAACACAGGTTTGATTCTTAACTTTGCCCTCAATTACGGTGGACGAGCTGAGATTACACAAGCGGTCAAGTTGATTGCACAGGATGTTTTGGATGCCAAAGGTAATCCAGGCGATATTACAGAAGAGTTGATTGGGGAATACCTCTTTACAGGGCATTTGCCTAAGATCTTGCGTGATCCGGACTTAATCATTCGAACGAGTGGGGAGCTTCGCTTGAGCAATTTCTTGCCTTGGCAAGCTGCTTATAGTGAACTTTATTTCACAGATGTTTTGTGGCCTGACTTTGATGAGGAAGCTTTGAAAGAAGCTATTGCAGAGTATAATCGCCGCAATCGTCGATTTGGAGGAGTTTAGGAAAAGTTATGAAAAAGGATTTATTAAAGAGAACCATATTTGCCGCTCTGGCCTTAGCAATCTTTATCCCGCTCTTGGTGATTGGTGGGCTTTGGTTACAGATTGCTATGGGACTTCTAGCCATGCTAGGGGTTCATGAGTTGCTTCAGATGAAAGGGTTAAATACCATGACCCCTGAGGGTTTGCTGACCTTATTAGCGACTTTTGCACTGACAATCCCCCTAGAAAACTACTTGACATTTTTACCTGTAGATGGGAATGTTGTCGCATATGGTGTTGTGATTTTTTTATCATGTTAGGTTGCACTGTTTTTCAGTAAAGAATTACACCATTGAAGATGCTGCATACCCAATCGCTATGAGTTTCTATGTTGGTTTTGGATTCAATGCTTTAGTGGATGCTCGAATCGCAGGTTTGGATAAAGCCCTCTTGGCCCTCTGTATCGTATGGGCCACTGATAGTGGTGCTTACTTGGTCGGAATGAATTTCGGTAAGAGAAGATTGGCTCCGAGAGTCTCTCCGAACAAATCAATCGAGGGAGCCTTTGGTGGAATTTTCGCTGCCATGCTTGTCACTCTTATCTTTATGTTAGTGGATAGTACGGTTGCCCTTCCTTATGGCATTTACAAAATGACGCTCTTTGCTATTTTCTTTAGTATTGCAGGGCAATTGGGTGACTTGATTGAGAGTGCCATGAAACGCCATTTTGGTGTCAAGGATTCAGGGAAATTTATCCCAGGACATGGTGGGGTGCTGGATCGCTTTGACTCTATGTTGGCTGTTTTCCCTATTATGCACCTCTTTGGCTTATTTTAAGGAAAGGTGAACAAATATTAAATGTTAGGATTATTAACCTTTATCCTTGTTTTTGGAATTATCGTGGTGGTTCACGAGTTCGGCCATTTCTACTTTGCTAAGAAGTCTGGAATTCTGGTTCGTGAATTTGCCATTGGTATGGGGTCCAAAGATTTTTGCCCATATCGGGAAAAGACGGGACTGCTTACACGATTCGTCTCCTACCGCTTGGTGGTTATGTCCGCATGGCAGGTTGGGGCGAGGATACCACAGAGATTAAGACAGGAACTCCTGTTAGTTTGACCTTGGCCGAAGATGGTAAGGTGAAGCGCATCAATCTTTCTGGTAAGAAGGTCGACCAAACGGCTCTTCCTATGCAGGTCACTCAGTTTGACTTTGAGGATAAACTCTTTATCACAGGTCTGGTTTTGGAAGAGGAAAAAACTTTCTCTGTAGACCATGATGCAACGATTGTAGAAGCTGATGGGACGGAAGTTCGTATCGCTCCGCTAGATGTTCAATATCAGAATGCGACTGTCTGGGGCAAGTTGATTACCAACTTTGCAGGTCCTATGAATAACTTTATTCTAGGAGTTATCGTCTTTTTGGATTTTGATTTTCATGCAGGGTGGCGTTCGAGATACGCAAAGCAATAACTTTAGTATCATCCCTGATAGCGCGATTGCTAAGGCCGGTGTTGAAAATACGGCCCAAATCACTAAAGTCGGTTCACACGAAATTAGTAACTGGCAAGATTTGATTCAGGCTGTTGAAGCAGAGACCAAGGACAAAACAGCACCTGTATTGGATGTAACAGTCTCTGAAAATGGAACTGAAAAACAAGTTAGTGTGACCCCTGAGGAAAACCAAGGTCGCTATATTCTAGGTGTTCAACCGAGACTCAAATCAGATATCTGGTCTATGTTTGTAGGTGGATTTACTAGTGCTGCTGACTCAGCCTTGCGCATTCTCAATGCCTTGAAGAGCTTGATTTTCCAGCCTGATTTGAATAAATTGGGTGGACCTGTTGCTATCTTTAAGGCAAGTAGTGATGCTGCTAAAAATGGTCTTGAGAATGTCTTTGTTCTTCTTGGCTATGATTTCCATCAATATCGGGATTTTCAACTTGATTCCTATCCCGGCACTAGACGGTGGAAAAATCGTGCTCAACATCATCGAAGCCATTCGCCGTAAACCGCTGAAACAAGAAATTGAAACCTATGTGACTCTAGTTGGAGTTGTGATTATGGTTGTCTTGATGATCGCCGTGACTTGGAACGACATCATGCGTACCTTCTTTTAAGAATTAGAGGAAAAATATGAAACAAAGTAAAATGCTTATTCCAACGCTTCGCGAAATGCCAAGCGATGCTCAAGTTATCAGCCACGCCCTTATGTTGCGTGCTGGTTATGTTCGTCAAGTATCAGCAGGTGTCTATTCTTACCTGCCACTTGCTAACCGTGTAATCGAAAAAGCCAAGAACATCATGCGTCAAGAGTTTGACAAGATGGGTGCTGTTGAAATGTTGGCTCCAGCCCTTCTTAGTGCTGACCTTTGGCGTGAATCAGGACGTTATGAGACCTACGGTGAAGACTTGTACAAATTGAAAAATCGTGAGAAGTCAGACTTTATCTTGGGTCCAACTCACGAAGAAACCTTTACAGCGATTGTCCGTGATTCTGTCAAGTCTTACAAGCAATTGCCTTTGAACTTGTACCAAATTCAGCCTAAGTATCGTGATGAAAAACGTCCACGTAATGGACTTCTTCGGACCCGTGAGTTCATCATGAAAGATGGCTATAGCTTCCACGCTAACTACGATAGCTTGGATGTAACCTATGATGAGTACAAGGCAGCTTACGAGCGTATCTTTACTCGTAGTGGCTTGGACTTCAAAGCCATCATCGGTGACGGTGGAGCTATGGGTGGTAAGGATAGCCAAGAATTTATGGCCATCACACCTGCTCGTACAGACCTTGACCGTTGGGTTGTTTTAGACAGTCTGTCGCATCATTTGATGAGATTCCTGTAGATGTACAGAAAGAAATCAAGGCAGAATTGCTCAAATGGATGGTTTCTGGTGAAGATACCATTGCCTACTCAAGTGAGTCAAGCTATGCAGCTAACTTGGAAATGGCAACTAACGCCTACAAACCAAGCAACCGTGTTGTGACTGAAGATCAAGTAGCTCGTGTGGAAACACCAGGTGTCAAATCGATTGATGAAGTTGCTGCTTTCTTGAATGTCTCTGAAGAGCAAACAATCAAGACCTTGGTTTATATCGCAGACGAGGAGCCAGTTGTTGCCCTACTCGTTGGCAATGACCAACTCAATGAAGTCAAATTGAAAAACTACCTTGGTGCAGACTTCTTAGAACCTGCAACCGAGGCGGAAGTGAAAGAATTGTTGGGAGCGGACTTTTGGTTCACTTGGTCCAGTCAATCTTCCAGAAAATGTTAAGATTATCGCAGACCGCAAGGTCCAAGATAGTCGCAATGCTGTTGTAGGTGCTAACGAAGATGGTTACCACTTGACTGGTGTCAACCCAGGCCGTGACTTTCACTGCTGAGTATGTCGATATCCGTGAAGTTCGTGAGGGTGAAATCTCTCCAGATGGACAAGGTGTGCTCAACTTTGCCCGTGGTATCGAGATTGGTCACATTTTCAAACTTGGGACTCGCTACTCAGCAAGTATGGGAGCAGATGTCTTGGACGAAAACGGTCGTGCAGTTCCAATCATCATGGGATGCTATGGTATCGGTGTCAGCCGTCTCCTTTCAGCAGTTATGGAGCAACACGCTCGCCTCTTTGTTAACAAGACTCCAAAAGGTGAATACCGTTACGCTTGGGGAATCAACTTTCCCTAAAGAATTGGCGCCATTTGATGTGCACTTGATTCCAGTTAATGTCAAGGATGAAGCAAGTCTTGCATTGACAAATCGTATCGAAGAAGCTTTGGTCAATAAAGGCTACGAAGTCTTGACGGATGACCGTAACGAACGTGTCGGTGTTAAATTCAGTGATAGCGACTTGATTGGTCTTCCAATCCGTATCACTGTTGGGAAGAAAGCAGCAGATGGTATCGTAGAAGTTAAGATTAAAGCGACAGGGGATACAATCGAAGTTCACGCTGATAACTTGCTTGAAACCCTTGAAATCCTAACAAATAAATAAAATCTATAATCAGAAGAAAAACAAGACAAAAATGTAACTAGTTTTTGCCTTGTTTTTTCTTTATAATGAGATAAAATAAAGATAAAAAGAGTAAATAAAGAGGTAGAGCTATGCTAAAATTTCCAAAGGATTTTGTCTGGGGTTCCTCAACTTCTGGGCCACAGACAGAAGGGCGAGTGCCTGGTGACGGAAAGGGAGATAATCTCTGGGATTATTGGTTCCAAGTAGAACCAAATCGCTACTACAATGGGATTGGACCAGACAAAACATCGACCTTCTATGAAAACTTGGGAAAAAGATATCGAACTATTGTTAGAAACAGGTCATACAGCCTTTCGGACCTCTATCCAGTGGTCTCGTATTTTCCCACAGGGTCGTGGAGAAGTCAATCCTCAAGGTGTGGCTTTCTATCGTCAGGTCTTTGAAGCTATTAAGGCCAAGGGAATCCGTCTCTTAGTCAATCTCTATCATTTTGATCTGCCTTTTGCCCTTCAAGAAGATGGCGATGGTTGGGAAAATAAGGCGACCATCAAGGCTTATGAAGACTATGCGCGTTTCTGTTTTGAAACTTATGGAGACTTGGTGGACCAATGGATTACCTTCAATGAGCCTATCGTTCCCGTTGAGTTTGGCTATTTCTATGATGCGCATTATCCACATAAGGTGGATGCCAAAGCTGCGGTTCAGGTAGCCTATAACACTCAACTGGCCAGCACTCTTGCGGTCAAGGCCTGCCATGAGGTTTTGCCTGATTCTAAGATTGGGATTGTCCTCAACTTGACACCAGCTTATCCACGTAGTCAGCATCCTGCGGATGTCAAAGCTGCACGCATTGCTGATCTATTCCAAGCTCAATCTTTCCTAGATCCATCTGTCTTGGGAACTTATCCAGAAGAATTGGTGGAAATTTTAGCTGAGCATGATTTGCTGCCAGATTCTACAGCTGAGGAGTTGGAACTTATTCGTGAGCACACAGTAGATTTCCTTGGAGTCAACTACTACCAACCCTTTGCGTGTCATGGCGCCACGTTTTGCTAAGCATCCTGACAGTCCGCTCTTGCCAGAGCATTTCTATGAACCTTACGTCATGCCTGGTCGTAAGATCAATCCGCACCGTGGTTGGGAAATCTACGAGCAAGGGATTTACCATATCGCTCAAAACATCAAGGAAAACTATGGCAATATCGAGTGGATGTTGACCGAGAATGGGATGGGCGTTGAAGGTGAAGATAAATTCCGTGAAAATGGCATGATTCAGGATGATTACCGTATTGACTTTGTCAAAGGGCATCTGGCTGAACTTCATCGCGCCATTGAAGACGGTGCTAACTGTAAAGGCTACTTAATCTGGACCTTTATCGACTGCTGGTCATGGCTCAATAGCTATAAAAACCGTTATGGTTTGGTCGAGCTTGACTTAGAAACACAAGAACGCCGTCTGAAAAAATCAGGCCACTGGTTCAAAGAACTCAGTGACAATAATGGATTTTAAGCTACTTTTCAAATAGATTCAAAAAACCATTGGAAATAAAGCTCTCTGAGAGAGTTTCCAATGGTTTTTCTTGTTCTTAGAATAGTCCGATAAAAAGTAGTAGAGCTGATAAAGCAATAAAAGGCTAGGGTTGCTAGACCACGTTGGCCTGGGCTGTAAATCTTTCGTTCTCCTCGAACTGGGAAGACGATAGCCAGTAATGCACCACCAACAGCTCCACCTAGATGTCCAGCAAGGCTGATGCCAGGCATTAAAACTACTACCTACTAGGTTGATGACCAAGAGGGAGAGGTAGGATTGACCAAGTTGTTGGAGATAGGGATTGCGTGAAGCATATCGGAGAACAACAATTGATGCAAACATACCGTAGAGGGCAGTTGAAGCACCTGCGGTAATGGCATCAGGGCTAAAAACTAGGACAAAGAGATTCCCCATCATACCTGATAAGAGGTAGATAAAGAAAAACTGCTTGGAACCAAAGATGTCCTCCATCTGACGCCCCAAAAAGTAGAGGGATAGCATATTGACTAAAAAGTGCTGCAAGCCAATGTGGACAAAGGTTGCGGAGAATAAGCGCCAGATTTGTTCAGGCATGGCCTTGATAGCAGGAGGATACACAGCTCCGAATTTATACAAGGTGGCTGCGCTGGTATAGTTGAAACCACTGGTTAGAAACATGAGTACAAAAACCAGGGTTGTCACGAGTAGAAAGAAGCTCGTGACAGGATACCGACGATCAAAAATTTCTTTCATAGATAATTACCTCCTTAACGGGAATATCGTGTAGATCAGGATGGAAGTTCTGAATCTGACATGGATAAATCGTACTAATAGTATGACCTGGGAAATGCTCCAAGTAGCGGTCGTAGTAGCCACCACCGTAACCAACCCTATATCTTGAAGGATTGAAAGCCAAACCAGGAACATGAATCAGGTCAATTTGAGAGGGTTCAAGGATTGTGAAGTCTCCTTGAGGTTCAAGAAGTCCAAAAGAATTTCTTTCGAGTTTCTCTGGTTCATATAGAACAAAGTCCATTTTCCCATGTGGATAGGTTTTGGGAATGAGGAGTGTCTTCCCATCTTTTTGAGCTTGTTCAATGAGTCTAGCTGTCTGAAATTCATGAGGAAAAGACAGGTAAGTGGCGATGGTTTTTGCTTCCTTATAGAAGGGATGTAGAAGTAGTTGCTCAGTCAACCAAGCGTCCATGACTTCCTTTTCTTCGGCTGATAGAGATTTGAGTTCTTGCAAGACCTGCTTGCGTAGGGCTTTTTTCATTGTTTACTCCGCAGTTTTCTTTGCTAAAAAGCTTGATACAGCCTCGACACCGACAGCCAGAGCTTCTTCCTTAGGACTCATCTGTGGATGGTGAAGAGCATAGGGACTATCAATTCCAAGCCAGAACATGACTCCAGGAATCTTTGATAGAAGATAACCAAAGTCCTCCCCTGTCATGGCAGGTTCGATGTCGATTAGTTCAATTCCCTCTTTTTCATCAAAGAAGGTCATCAATTCTCGAGCTAATTCAGGGTTGTTTTCGACTGGTAAATAACCTCCCTGCTTGAGTTCAACTTCCACATCCATATCAAAAGCAGCTGCGATACCTTCAGCGATGGATTTGACACGTTTTTGAACTAAGAGGCTCATGCTATGTGTGAGAGCTCGAATGGTTCCATGCAAGAAAGCTGTATCAGCGATGACATTATTGGTTGTTCCAGCTTGAAAGACACCGAAAGTGACGACAGCTCCCTCGATAGGATCGACATTACGGCTGACAACCGACTGAACTTGAGTGACAAAATAGCTAGCTGCAACCAGAGCGTCGTTTGCTTGATGTGGAAAGGCAGCGTGACCACCTTTACCCTTGAAAGCGAATCTTGACTTCGCAAGTTCCTGCAAAGAGTGTATGGGTATTGGTCGCAATCTGTCCAACTTTTAGGTCTGGACGAACATGAAGCCCATAAAATTGATCAGGCAACCAGTCGCCAAAGGCGCCGTCTTCATACATGAGCATGCCACCTGCTTCATTTTCCTCGGCAGGTTGGAAGAGAAAGAGGAGATTGTTTTTAGGTTGCTTTTCTAGAGCACGTTCGAGACTTCCTAGGGCAATGGTCATGTGAAAATCATGTCCACAAGCATGCATACGGTCTGGGTGCTGAGAGGCAAAGGCAAGACCTGTTTGTTCAAGGATTGGGAGTCCGTCGATATCTGTCCGCCAACCGATGGTACGTTCTGGCTGACTTCCCTGTAAATACACTAAAATACCTGTTTGCCAAGTACGAATCTGAACAAAATCCTTACCAGCTGTTAATTTCTCAATGACATTGAGCAAATAAGCTTGAGTCTTGACTTCTTCTAAACCGATCTCAGGAATTTGGTGAAGATCGCGTCGAGTGTGAATCAAATCTAACATATCTAATTTCCTTCTACTGATACGATAAAGAGGCTGGAAAAGTTTCCGCCTCTGTTACTAATTACAAGGTACGAAGCGCATCTTCTAGCGCTGTTTTTTGTTGAGTTTGGCTATCAATTTCTTTGATGATACGAGCCGGAACACCTGCCACCACAACATTTTCTGGAACATCTTGAGTAACGATGGCACCTGCAGCGACAACAGAACCGCTACCGATTTGAACACCTTCGATAACCACAGCGTTAGCACCGATGAGAACATTATCACCGACACGGACAGGCTCTGCACTAGCTGGTTCGATAACACCTGCAAGAACAGCTCCCGCACCCACGTGACTATTTTTACCGACAATAGCACGTCCACCTAGAATAGCACCCATGTCAATCATAGTGCCAGCACCGATTTCAGCACCAATATTGATCACAGCTCCCATCATGATAACAGCGTTGTCGCCAATCTCAACCTGGTCACGGATGATAGCCCCTGGTTCGATACGAGCATTGATGTCGCGTTTATCAAGGAGAGGTACAGCCGAGTTGCGAGCGTCTTGCTCAACAACATAGTCTTTATTTTCTGTTAGTCCTTCAAGAAGAGGTACGATATCCTTCCAGTCTCCAAAAAGAACATTTCCAAGCTTGGTAACAGAAGCAGGGATAGCTCCGGCAAGTTGCCCCTCAAAGGTCACTTTTACACTGGTCTTTTTCTCAGCATTGGCGATAAATTGGATAATTTCTTGTGCATTCATTTTTGTAGCAGTCATAGATGTCTCCTCACTCTTTGTAATGCTTACTATTCTACCAAAAAAGGCTTCAAAATTGAAGCCTAAAGTATCAAAAGAGGGTGTCTAATTTCAGTTTGATCCTTTGATTCTTCGATGGATAAAGAAGATCATAGGCATGATAATCAAAAATCATAGCTAGTAGCAGATAACCATCCAAGACCAGACCTAGAAATAGGACACTGAGAATAGCAGAGGATAGCGGTTCACTTGCACTGACCACCGACACCACCAATGGGGTGATACTAGCGAGACAGCCTTCATGGATAGGAAAAAAAGGCAAAAAGCTGTTCCCAAAAAGGCAATGGTCAAACAAATCAAGATACTAATGGCATCAATCTGGAAAACTAATCTCATAAACAGGGATAGAGAAACATTACTAAAAAAGTCCAGCCAGCATCATTCCCCAACCAACAGTAGGGAACAAAACCCATATTTTTCGAGCAAATGGCTGGGGTAAGATGACATTAAACATGACGTCCCAGAGCACTGAGAAGTCCAGTTAGTAAGAGCTAGATAGAGTGATGGATAGCTTAGACAAATCGCCTTTTGGTAGCCATCAGAAAAAGACTCCAATCATGGCAATCAAGACATAGAAAATGGCACTTTTTTTGAAGCTTTTTTTCTTGTAGATGATGCGATTGTACATGAGGATAAAGATAGGGACTGATAAATTGTAGGATGGTGGCAGTTGTTGCGTTGGAGTACTCGACACAGAGATAGAAGAAAAACTGAACAGAGAAAATTCCTAAGATAGCATAGGCCAGAAAAGGCAGGTAATTTTTTCGTTTTTTCCAGATATCGAAGAGCTGGGATCGGAGTTGAAAGCTAGACAAGATGAGTACCACACTACCTGCGACGAGGAGACGCATGGAGGTAATCCAGCCTGAAGATACTTGATAATGCGTAAAGAAGAATTCTCCTAAAATGCCACAGATTCCCCAAATTAAGCCAGAAAGGAGAGAATAGATAGTTCCCTTAAATATATTCTTTTGATATTTATTCATGTACATATTGTACCATGAAATGAAAAAAGAAAAAAGAGAGTGGAGAAAAATCATTTCTTTCAGAAATTTTCTTTCTCACTCTCAAACAATCCGATCTTATTGCTGTTGGCTGCTAGAAGTAGGTGGATTACTATTGTTATTTGGTGTAGAACTACTGTTACCAGTATTACTGTTGGTAGCACTATTATTGTTATTATTACGATTGTTAGTATTGTTGTTATTATTGCTATTTGATGAGGAAGTAGATGCTTTTGGTAAGCTTCCCAAAATAGTATTCCAAGCATTTTGGTAGTCAGCATCGCTTCCACCAATAGCGAATTTGTAGGTAGTAGTCGGAGCACCAGTTTGGTTTGCCCAGTAGCTGGTTACCATTTCTCCAGTTACTTCAATTTCTCTACCGTTAATAGTAACCTTACCTGGTTTTCTGACCAGTCGATCTGAGGACTTGAGATGAAGTGACACTTGAGTCAAGGCTAAAGCGTTCAGAACCCCAAACAGAAGGAGAAGCTTGCTGAATAGCATTTACCAGATAAGCCATATATTTAGCATTACGGTAGTGTCCTGCACCTTTACCAAGTGGTCGGTTATCATCGTGACCAAGCCAGCCCCCAAGGGTCAATCTTGGAGTTGAAAGCATGAGCCACATATCACCATCTTCATTGGTTGTACCAGTTTTACCAATCCAGTCAGCACCCGCTAAACTTGGATTGATCGCAGCAAGATCGCTCTGGAAGCTTGAAGTGATTCGTGACGAAATAACATCTCTCAACAAGCTCTGCATAATGGTTGCAGTCGCTTTAGAGTATACCTGAACAGGTTCGTCTTTGTGCTCATAGATAACCTCACCACTAGTTTTTTCGATTTTCGAAATCATGAATTTTTTATGATAAACACCGTTGTTGGCTAAGGTTTGGTATCCGTTTGTATGTTGAGCTACAGTAACATCGATTCCTCCACCCATAGGCAAACTTTCAATGTCGTATTCCGGGATTTCATAGCCCATTTTTTCCATGTAAGAGCGAACATCGACTCCTTTTTCACGGAGTGTGCGGTAAGTCCAGTAGGCTGGGATGTTCCACGAATAATTGAGGGCTTCTTTCAAGCTCATCATGCCTGTACCAGGGCTATTGACATACATGATTGGGTTTCCGTTTGAAAAGTTAGTTGGATAGTTAGATAGGACACTGGCACTTCCCATCAAACCTTGGTCAATGGCAATACTGTAGGCTAGGATTGGTTTTAGTAGTTGAAGCAGGAGAACGTTTGGTATTAAAAGCGTGGTTGTTTTGGTTACTTTGGTAATCGCGACCACCAACAAAACCTAAGATAGCTCCCGTTTGATTATCCATCAAAGACATTTCCGACTTCAGGTTGACCGGTATTATCATCGACTAGATAGCCATAGTTTGCGACTGCATCTTGCATGGCAGTATGGATAGCTTTGTCGATTGTAGTTGTGATACGGTAACCACCATTTTGAATTTCTTTTTCGGCTAATTCACGATAGGATTTTTGGATAGCTTCATTCTTGAGTTCTTGAGCAGAAACGTTATCTTTTTTCACCAAGTAATCATACATGAGATTCGTTGCTTCATCAAGTGCAGTAAAGTAGAGATAACCTCTAGAAGCTACGTTTACGCTTTCTGTTGGTAAGAAATCTTGCTTAATGTCGTATGCTTTATAGGTTTCGTAATCTTCTTGGCTGAGGACTCCTGTTCTATACATATTGTAAAGAACATCTTTGGAACGCTTGATACCAAGTTCCATATCCTCTTCGCTCTTCATCTCCCCAGTAGATTCATAAGGTGAGTAGGAGATAGGACTTTGTGGCAATCCTGCTAAGAATGCTGCTTGCGGAATCGTTAGCTGATTGGCATCAACACCGAAAATACCCTTAGCCGCTTGTTGAGCTCCTGCGATATTTTGCCCTTTATTGTTACGACCAAATGGAGCGACGTTGAGATAGGTTGTCAAGATTTCGTCCTTACTCATTGCTCTCTCTAAGGCCAGGGCATCCACGATTTCAGTAGCTTTACGAGCTAGTGTAGGAGCATCACCAACCACTTGTTGCTTGATGAGCTGCTGTGTTAGTGTCGATCCTCCACTAGCAGAACCAAGCCCGATAAAATTTCCTAGACTGGCACGAATAACTGCTTTAGGAACGACCCCATTATGTTCGGCGAAATGTTCATCCTCGGTCGCAACGATAGCTTGTTTGAGATTGTCTGAAATAGCATCTGATGCGACAGATGTCCGAAGGAGGTCGCTTTCAATAGCGCCAATCATGGAACCGTCAGCATAGCGAATTTCAGAGATGGATGAAATATCGTTTACTTGTTTGACTAAATCTTCTGTTTGAGGGACGGTCACGTTGTCAAATAGAGATACAGCATAACCGAAAACAACCCCAGTACCTAAAAGTCCACCAAGAAAGGCGATGATGAATAGGGTATTAAAGGTTGCCTTGATTCCCAGTAAGATATTAGCAAAGATAGTCCAAATATCAGTTTTGGTTTGCTTTTTCTTTTTAGAATTTTTAGGACCTTTTTTCCCTAGATGTATATTTTTTAGTTTTGTTTTAAGGGACTCCAGTAAGGCCAGTCCTTTTTCTTTCATAGATAATAATTTATTCTTCATTTATTTCCCTCACTCCTTATTATTATACCATAAAAGCAATGATTGCAAGAAATTAGGCTTGGACTAGCTTTGGAGGTGTTTAGGCAACAAAAAAACCAGGTATTTTCAACCTGGTTTAAGGGCTTATTTTTCTCCTGAGAGTTCTTTCCCAAGGTTAATCAAATAAGTTTTCAAGTCATCTTTGACTTGAGGATGTCTAAGTGCGTAGTCGATTGAAGTTTTCATAAAGCCAAACTTGTCTCCAACATCATAACGAGCCCCCTTGAATTCACGAGCAAATACTCGTTGGGTTTTGTTGAGGGTATCAATAGCGTCTGTTAGCTGGATTTCGTTTCCCGCTCCAGGTTTTTGATTTTCAAGAATACCAAAAATCTCTGGTGTGAGGAGGTAACGACCGATGATAGCTAAATCACTTGGTGCGTCCTCAGGTGCTGGTTTTTCAACGAAGGTTTCAACACTGTAAAGTCCATCTTTGCCTTCTCCTTGAGGATCGATGACACCATAGGCAGAAACTTCTTCGTGTGGTACAGGCATTACGGCGATAGTAGAAGCGTGAGTCTCTTCGTAATCATTCATAAGTTGCTTTGGTCAATGGGACAGCATTGTCATCAGTGATATCCATGAGGTCATCTCCCAGCATCACCACAAAAGGTTCATTCCCAACGAATGCTTTGGCTTGTAAAACGGCATCTCCGAGTCCACGTGGGTGTGTTTGACGGATGAAAGTGAAGGCGCATGCCTGTTGTTTCATCAACTAATTTTAAGAGATCCGTTTTTCCTTTTTCCTTGAGATTGTATTCTAGTTCAAAGTTTGAGTCAAAAGTGGTCTTCGATAGAACGTTTTGACTTCCCTGTTACAACAAGAATATCCTCAATTCCAGACTTAAGAGCTTCCTCTACGATGAATTGAATGGTTGGCTTATCCACGATTGGCAACATTTCTTTTGCCAAGGCTTTGGTTGCAGGTAGGAAACGAGTTCCAAGTCCCGCAGCAGGGATAACAGCTTTTCTAACTTTTTGCTTCATGAGCATCCTTTCTAACGGTGATTAAGACCACTCGTTTTCTGCTTTGAACTCGTTACTCATGAGTTCAGAAACAGCATCCTTAATATTAACATTTTCATAAATAACTTGGTAAATAGCCTGGGTAATAGGCATATAGACTCCAAGCTCTTGCGCCAATTCGTAAGCAGCTTTGGTTGTTGAAATTCCTTCGATGACCATTCCCATGTTGGCTTCGATATCTGCCAAGGCTTCACCACGCCCAAGAGCATCACCTGCTCGCCAGTTACGTGAGTGGATAGAAGTTCCGGTAACGATTAGATCACCAACGCCTGAAAGTCCGCTATAAGTCAGTGGATTTGCTCCAAGCTTGACTCCTAGACGAGTGATTTCCGCAAGCCCGCGCGTGATAATCGCCGCCTTAGCATTATCACCAAAGCCAAGTCCATGAAGGGCCCCTGCACCAACAGCAATGATATTTTTAAGAGCACCAGCTGTTTCCACTCCGATCACATCTGTATTGGTATAAAGACGGAAGTAGTGGTTACTAAAGAGTGTCTGAACATACTGAGCTGTTTGTAAATCTTTAGAAGCAGCAGTAATCAAGGTGATGTCGCGGACGATTGTTTCTTCTGCGTGACTAGGACCAGATACAACCACAATTTCACTGCGGAACTCTTCAGGGATTTCTTCTTCAAGAATGGTTGAAAGACGTTTGTGACTATTTGGCTCGAGACCTTTTGAAGCATGCATAATAACCACTTTATGATCAAGAACAGCAGCTACCTGTTGAGCTACCAATCTTGTCACCTTAGTTGGAACTACGAACAAGACAGCGTCAACGCCCTTCAAGACTTCTGCTAAATCATGGTAGGCAACAATCTTTTCGTCTAAAACAGTATCCTTAAAATAGCGTTTGTTGGTATGTTGTGTATTGATTTCGTCAATTTGGTCAGGAATATTTCCCCAGATACGTACTTCATGTCCATTGTCATTTAAAACTTGTGACAGAGCAGTACCCCAAGAACCAGGCCCTAAAACAGCGATGGTTTGTTTGTTCATTTTCCCCTCCTTCTGAGAAAGCACTTTCCTATATTCTACCATAAAAAGTCTTATCTTGCATCTATATAACTAGCTGAGTATTCTACTATTATTAGGATTTTGTATTCATTGGATAAAATTTTTAGAGAGAATTTCAAGAAAAAGCAAATAAACTACTTAATGTTCAACTCGGATATCATTCAAAACCAAGAAAAGAAGAGCACTATTCTTATAAAAAATGGTATAATAGGAGCATCACGAAAATTGGAGAGACAGCATGAGTTTTTACAATCACAAAGAAATCGAGCCTAAGTGGCAAAAACACTGGGCTGACCATCACACCTTTAAGACAGGAACAGATGCATCAAAACCGAAGTTTTATGCATTGGACATGTTCCCTTATCCATCTGGAGCAGGTCTGCACGTAGGGCACCCAGAAGGCTATACAGCGACCGATATCCTCAGTCGTTTCAAACGTGCCCAAGGCTACAACGTCCTTCACCCAATGGGGTGGGATGCTTTTGGTTTGCCTGCAGAGCAATATGCTATGGATACAGGGAATGACCCAGCAGAATTCACAGCGGAAAACATTGCCAACTTCAAACGCCAAATCAATGCGCTTGGATTCTCTTACGACTGGGATCGTGAAGTCAATACTACAGACCCAAACTACTACAAATGGACGCAATGGATTTTTACTAAGCTTTACGAAAAAGGCTTGGCTTATGAAGCTGAAGTGCCAGTAAACTGGGTTGAGGAACTGGGAACAGCTATCGCCAACGAAGAAGTCCTTCCTGATGGAACATCTGAGCGTGGAGGCTATCCAGTTGTCCGCAAACCAATGCGCCAATGGATGCTTAAAATTACTGCCTATGCAGAGCGCTTGCTCAATGACTTGGATGACCTGGACTGGCCAGAGTCTATCAAGGACATGCAACGCAACTGGATTGGGAAATCAACGGGTGCCAATGTAACCTTTAAAGTCAAAGGAACAGACAAGGAATTCACCGTCTTTACCACTCGTCCTGACACCCTTTTTGGTGCGACTTTCACTGTCTTGGCGCCTGAGCATGAACTAGTAGATGCTATCGTAAGCCCGGAACAAGCTGAGGCTGTAGCGGATTACAAACACCAAGCTAGCCTCAAGTCAGACTTGGCTCGTACAGACCTTGCCAAGGAAAAAACAGGGGTTTGGACTGGTGCTTATGCCATCAACCCTGTCAATGGCAAAGAAATTCCAATCTGGATTGCCGACTATGTTCTTTCTAGTTACGGAACAGGTGCTGTTATGGCTGTACCTGCCCATGACCAACGTGACTGGGAATTTGCTAAACAATTTGGCCTTCCAATCGTAGAAGTGCTTGAAGGTGGAAATGTAGCAGAAGCTGCCTACACAGAAGATGGTCTTCATGTCAATTCAGACTTCCTAGATGGACTCAACAAAGAAGACGCTATTGCTAAAATTGTAGCTTGGTTGGAAGAAAAAGGCTGTGGACAAGAGAAAGGTTACCTACCGTCTCCGCGACTGGCTCTTTAGCCGTCAACGTTACTGGGGTGAACCAATCCCAATCATTCATTGGGAAGATGGCACTTCGACAGCTGTTCCTGAAAATGAATTGCCACTTGTCTTGCCGGTAACCAAGGACATCCGCCCTTCAGGTACTGGGGAAAGCCCATTAGCTAACTTGACCGACTGGCTTGAAGTGACTCGTGAAGATGGTGTCAAAGGTCGTCGTGAAACCAACACCATGCCACAATGGGCAGGTTCAAGCTGGTACTACCTCCGCTATATCGATCCACACAACACTGAGAAATTGGCTGATGAGGACCTCCTCAAACAATGGTTGCCAGTCGATATCTACGTGGGTGGTGCAGAGCACGCTGTTCTTCACTTGCTTTACGCTCGTTTCTGGCATAAATTCCTCTATGATATCGGTGTCGTTCCAACCAAAGAACCATTCCAAAAACTCTTTAACCAAGGGAATGATTTTGGGAACAAGCTACCGTGACCACCGTGGAGCTCTTGTAGCGACTGATAAGGTTGAAAAACGTGACGGTTCCTTCTTCCATGTGGAAACAGGAGAAGAGTTGGAGCAAGCACCAGCCAAGATGTCTAAATCCCTCAAGAACGTTGTGAACCCAGACGATGTGGTGGAACAATACGGTGCTGATACCCTTCGTGTCTATGAAATGTTCATGGGGCCACTTGATGCTTCAATTGCTTGGTCAGAAGAAGGTCTGGAAGGAAGCCGTAAAGTTCCTTGACCGTGTTTACCGTTTGATTACAAGTAAAGAAATCATTGCGGAAAACAATGGTGCTCTTGACAAGGTTTACAACGAAACCGTTAAAGCTGTCACTGAGCAAATCGAGTCCATGAAATTCAACACAGCCATTGCCCAACTTATGGTCTTTGTCAATGCTGCTAATAAGGAAGACAAACTCTATGTAGACTACGCCAAAGGCTTTATCCAATTGATTGCCCCATTTGCACCTCACTTGGCAGAAGAACTCTGGCAAACTGTTGCAGCAACAGGTGAGTCCATCTCTTATGTAGCTTGGCCAACATGGGACGAAAGCAAATTGGTTGAAGACGAAATCGAAATCGTCATCCAAATCAAAGGAAAAGTCCGTGCTAAACTCATGGTCGCTAAAGACCTATCACGTGAAGAATTGCAAGAAATTGCTCTAGCGGATGAAAAAGTCAAAGCAGAGATTGACGGTAAGGAAATCGTGAAAGTGATTGCGGTACCTAACAAGCTCGTTAATATCGTTGTGAAATAAGATAGGAATCCTTCAGAGCTAGAATCTGGAGGATTTTTAAATTGGATTATGCTATAATAGTCCCAACTAAGATAAAAACACAGTTCTGGTTGGTAGTCCAGACGTAGGCAAGCCTATCAGTAACCTTCCTCCTTGGTTGTCCATTCTTAGGGATAGATTTAAGGAGGTGCTGTCGTGGAAATCGTTTCAATTGGCTTGACAGTTTATTTTGAAGATGGATTTTTGGCATGGATTGTTTGAACAAGAGTATGAGGGAACTTATCAAGTTTGTCGTGTGACATTTGGTCAGGAACCAAAAAGAGGATGAAATTTTGAAACTTTTACAGACTCAGTTTGCTCGGTTATCTTTTAGTCCAGAGGCAACAGTCAAACAGCATGTGAAGATTAAGAATCCGAAGCGTCTGCAGCTGAGCTGTAAAGAAACAGGTGAAGCAGAAAGTTTCCTCTAAGTCACAAGAGCTCTTGCAGTTGCAGTATGACGAACGAAAAAAAGCATTCAAAAACAACAGTCCAGTCTCCAAAAAGCAATTGCTCAAGCAAGAGAAATTTGAACGCAAACAGCAAAAAAACGTAGAGAGAAGCACAAGGGTCACTAGTGACTCTCTCTTTCATAAAATAGAACAGCTCTTCTTGGATAACAAGAGCTGTTTTTTTGCTTGTATTGAAAGATTTCTTTCCTAATAGATAGACTTATCGTTAATGGCAGTTTCAAATTCAGGACCATACTTGCTTGCTTCAAATTCAATCCTGCCCCATTCAGCATTTTCATTTTTACTAGAAGGGAGTGTGTGCCATGATTTCTGATTCATTTTTTATTGTTTGGTTTAGTGAGAACAATACTATTGACTCCTGGATTTTTTTCTGCCGGATGCTATAAAATGCCTCTTTTATAGCGCAGGTTTAAAAATATAATGTGTGGTTGTAAGTGATTTTCAACATCCTCTAGTGATTCGATAGGAGAAAAACAAGCTGCTCTACTTTAATTTAGTCCCCATTATTTTACCACTTGGCCTTTCATTTTAACCACTTATCTCAAAAAGTCGATTTTTTTCTTTCATACTTTTTTTGTTAAACTGGTTAGGTAAAGAGGAGGAAATAAATATGATTTTTACAAGCTAAACATTTGACTAAACGTTACGGCGATCATATGGCTGTTGACGATATTCAGTTAGAGTTTGAAAAAAAGGCAGTTTCAATGCTATTTTGGGTCCCAATGGTGCAGGGAAATCAACCACCATTTCCATGTTAATCGGTTTGAAAAAGCCGACAAAAGGTCAGATTCGATATGCGCCAAATACGAAAATAGGAGTTGTTTTTCAAGCTAGTGTACTGGATGAGATGTTGACGGTTAGGGAAAAATCTTACGATTCGTGCTCAACAGTATAAGGAGATTGCGACAAGTCGTGTGGATGATTTGATCCATCAACTGGGTTTGACTGCTTTCCAGAAGCAACTATATGGGACTTTGTCAGGTGGGCAAAAACGTCGGGTTGATATTGCGCGTGCTCTTCTTTCACAGCCAGATATTCTTTTCTTAGATGAACCAACGACAGGTCTAGATATTCAGACTCGCAAAGCCATTTGGGATTTATTGTCTCGACTACAAAAGGATGAAGGGATGACTATTATCTTAACGACTCATTATCTGGATGAAGCGGATGAAGCGGATCAGATTTATATCGTTGATCATGGCAAAGTGATTGCGCAAGGTTCTGCGACGGCTATTAAAAGTCAGTATGCATCTAATATTCTAAAAATTCGTTTTAAAGAAATGAAGGGTTTAGAAAAGTTGCTACAGACTGGAATGACAGTAAAGGAAGAAAATGAGTTGGAATATCTTTTTTATCCAAGGACATCACTGGAAGCTATTGAATATTTGGCAAAAGTACGAGAAGAAATTGATTCTTTTGAATTTCGTCCAGGTACCATGGATGATGCCTTTATTGCACTTACAGGAAGAGAGGTTCGCTAATGTTAGCTTTATTGAAACGGAATTTTATCTTATATTTTCGTAATCGTTCAGGAGTATTTTTCTCATTATTGGGGGCATTGATTTCCTTCCTCCTTTATATCATTTTTTTGCAGAAGAACTTGACGGATGCTTGGTCCCAACTCCCTGATAATACGAACATTTTAAATAACTGGCTGATGGGTGGGACCTTGGCTGTGACTGGGATTACAACCAGTTTTACGGCTCTTACACAAATGGTACAGGATCGTGAAAATCAAGTGGATCAAGATCTCTTCTTGACAGATTTAGGTAGCTGGGGTTTACAGGTGTCCTATCTAATCAGTAGTATTGCCATCTCTTTTGTCATGCAGGTGTTTATGTTTGCTGTTATGGGGCTTTATTTTAAAGAAAGTCCAGTTATCAGTCATTTACCGGAAATTGCTTTGATTATGTTGTTAAGTAGTCTGCTTTCAAGTTTGATAAATATTCTCTTGATTTACCGTTTTCAATCTGTAGATAGTCTTGGCAAACTGGCAACTATAGTGGGAACTGCTTCTGGATTTTTAGTAGGAACTTATGTCCCTATTGGAGTTTTACCTGATTTTGCACAGATTATCATGAAGTGTACCCCTGCAACTTATATTGCTTCTCTTTATCGACAAATTTTAATGAAAGAGCACTTAGAGACCGCATTTACAGGAAATAGCAGCTTGTTAAAGGAATTTCAAGAAAAAATGGGAATCCAAATCAACTGGCAAGAACTATTGACAAAGGAAGAGACATACTTTATAGTGGTTATTATCAGTCTCGTCGCTATTCTTCTTTGGCTTTTATTTGTTAAAGTGTTTAGCAGGAGAAAATAAAAGTATATTGGAGAGAAAATGAAGATTCGTTTTGAAGTGAAGACAGAGTTTTCAGAAAAGGACCCACAGATTGTAATTCAGGCAGCTCAGTTAACTGACCAAGCAAGGGAAGTCAAGGAGTATTTAGAACAATTTTCAACAATTAATCAGGTGGCCATTCCTATTCGAACGGATGATCATCTGGTCATGGTGAAGAGTGAGGATCTTATTCTAGCTGATATTGACAAGAATTTATTAACCATTTATACGGTAGATGGGATTTATAAAACTAAGGAAACATTGATAAACTTTCAGAATCGGATTAATCGGCGTAACTTTATACAGATATCACGCCATTCAATTATAAACATTGACCACTTAGAATCGTTATCAGATAGTTTTTCAGGGAACATGATGGCTAAAATGACTCGGGGCATCAAATCTAGTGTGAGTCGGAAATACGTTAAGTCCTTAATGAATTATCTAGGTTTATAGGAGAAAATCATGAAACGATTAATTGATTATTTTGTATCGGGAATGCGTACGGCTTCCTTCTTTTATTTGAGTATGATGGTGTTGACTCAGTTTTATCCAGGTATTACCTATCCTGCACCAATGGCAAAAAATATTCTAGCTCTTTTTTTAATGGGTGGAATTATGGGGGTATTGACTTTAATACTTGAAAAGCTAGAGTTTCTTGCTTTTAGTATACGTGTAGGAGTTCATTTATTAGTGACAGCTACTATCTTAGTATTGACCTCTCTATTTTTTGGCTGGAGTTCAGCCTTGTGGAGTCCCTTGCTTTGGTTCTTTTTCTTGTTAATTTATGGATTGATATGGTTGTATCAAATCTGGCAAACTCATAAACTCACCCAACGAATTAATCAAGCCTTAGAGGATAAAAGACAGAAAACGGGTCACTAATATAGTGTTGAGGATGAAGTTTTAAGACAGTGCTAGTTTCCAAAGAGAACAATTTGTGATATAGTATTTTCAGCGTAAAACAAGGAGAAGAAAGATGCCAGTAAATGAATATGGTCAGATGATTGGTGAGTCAATGGAAGGTTATACACCAGGTAAACTGCCTTCTATTGATTTCTTAGAAGGGCGTTATGCTCGGATAGAGGCTCTCTCGGTAGAAAAACATGCGAGGGATTTGCTAGCTGTTTATGGCCCTGATACGCCTCAGGAGATGTGGACCTACCTTTTTCAGGAGCCAGTGGTAGATATGGAGGAGCTGGTTACCCTTTTAAATCAGATGTTGGCTCGTAAGGATCGTTTTTACTATGCAATCATAGACAAGGCAACTGGTAAGGCTTTGGGAACTTTTTCTCTCATGCGAATTGATCAGAATAACCGAGTAATAGAAGTGGGAGCTGTCACTTTTTCTCCAGAGCTCAGGGGGACACGGATAGGGACAGAAGCCCAGTATCTACTGGCTCGCTATGTCTTTGAAGAGCTTAACTATCGTCGCTATGAGTGGAAATGCGATGCTCTTAACCTGCCATCAAGACGAGCTGCGGAGCGTTTGGGATTTGTCTATGAAGGAACCTTCCGTCAGGCAGTGGTTTATAAGAGGCGTACGAGGGATACGGATTGGCTGTCTATGATTGATAAGGACTGGCCCAAAGTCAAAGCTCGTTTGGAAACATGGTTGCGTCCTGAAAATTTTGATAAAAATGGACAGCAGTACAAGAGCTTGAGAGAGCTTTAAGAGGTGATTACATGATAACTATTAGAAAGCAAGAAATTGTCAAGCTCGAGGATGTTTTGCATCTCTATCAGGCTGTCGGTTGGACAAATTATACCCATCAACCAGAGATGCTGGAGCAGGCCTTATCTCATTCATTAGCGATTTATGTGGCACTTGATGGCGATGCTGTGGTGGGCTTGATTCGTTTGGTTGGAGATGGATTTCATCAGTACTGGTTCAGGATTTAATCGTTTTACCAATCTATCAGCGTCAAGGGATAGGTAGTGCCTTGATGAAAGAGGCTTTAGAGGATTACAAAGATGCCTATCAAGTCCAGCTGGTGACAGAACAGACAGAACGAACCTTGGAATTCTATCGTTCTATGGGCTTTGAAATCTTATTCACTTATAATTGTATAGGAATGACTTGGATAAACAGAGAAAAATAACAAAACTTATTTTTCTTAAGCAAAGTTTAAGGCTGGTCTAGTATTATATAGTCATTAAATAAAGACCTCCTAACTTTATTTAATGAAATCCTAAAACTTTTTTCATCATAATCTCCTAATGAAGTCACCCAATCAGGTGACTTTTTTTGTGGGGCAAGGTAATTGTAATAGAAATTTTTTGAAAAGTGGTAGAATCTGAGAAAAGTTAAGCTAGTTTTAAGCTTCGTCTTGTATCATATAGTTATTAAATAAAGACCTCCTAACTTTATTTAATGAAATCCTAAACTTTTCTTTTTCATAATAATCTCCCTTAACTCCACCCAATCAGGTGGAGTTTTTTGGCTCTATTTCAAGCTTTTGGGGACTATTCTAAAAATCATTTTTCGATATTTTTCGGTATTTTTCGGATTTTGGTCGGGGAATTGGCGGAGACTTTTTTAGAAAATATGACTAAGAAATAGGTTTGTTGTAGCTTTGGCTACTTCAAACTCAATTTGATTGTAAGTGACTGTTAATTGAAGGACTGGAACTGCTGTAATAATGATTTTGCTTGTCCAGTAGTGGCGTATTAAATGAGGAGTGACATGTAAGATTGTCTTTTTGTTTACTAAATCAAAATTTCTATGAAATTGATAGAATCCCTAACTTTCTCTTAAACTTGAAAGTCTTGTTGTACAGTGGTTAAAGCTTGCGAAATCGAGAATGTAAACCTTTGACAAAATGTGTGAACTGTGGGATAATAAAAAGGAATTGAGTACTAGTTCTATATCATAGGCTAGAAAAGACCCCAAGCTCACGACCAAATAAGCTTGGGGTCTTTTTTGACACTATTTGTCCTTATTTAGCCATTTATCGACTAAGCGAAGAACGACACCGACCACAATTGGTCCGATGATAGTTTTGAGTACTAATTCCATCATGGGCTATCTCACCTCCTTTCGCAGGCGGTGTAGAAGTGCCGAATAATATTATATCATAAAATACTCTACTCTCTCAGTAGGATAGAGTGATTTTACATTTGGAAAGAAGGTAGTTATAGATTATTTGCTCCTCCTCCCAGTAATTTTTTTAGTAGCAGGAGGAATTCTCATTATTTTATGGAGACTATTTCTTATTGCCAGTGGCCTTTTTCTTATTGGTTTTGTCAGTTTTCTTATTTTCAGGGTTATGGATTTTATCTTCTCTTTACAGAGACTGAACTTTACACGGCAGATTTGGCACAAAATGGATTATTTTGTTTTACGACTTTCTTTATCATCTTTAATTTAGTTTTACTGGCTTTAGCATGCTGGGCAGGATACAAATGGAAGAGGAGATATTAACAAAAGTGGAGAAAACGACATTAGTTCCTCTCCACTTTTATGTTTCTAGCTAATTGGTAATTATAACTTATTACGATCGAAGTCACCTATCCTTATCTTTCAAAAAATGGTCAATCTTAGCCATCAAGAGCTTGTGCTCGTATATTTTACAAATATCACGAGCCTGTAAATAATAGTCAAGAATTTCATCGTGCTTTAAAAAATCTTTTCCGGCATTTGCAACGATAGTTAAAAGAGGTGCTAGCTGATAGCTGGTCTCTTTTTGTTTACAAAAGTCAATGGTTTCTAAGGCCTCTTGGACAGCTTCTAACTCCTTACCTTTAGAGTGTAAATAGTAGGCAAAATTATGTTTAACTCGAATATAACCAAATAAATACTCTTGGTGGTTTAAATCTTTTTCCTGATACAGACTGATAAGAAGTGAGTTATTTTCTTCATATTCTGCATCACGTCCTACAGAAAAATAAAAATTAGATAAAGTATTGAGAAGTTTAAGATACACAGATGAACTGTCTGAAAGCTTTGGCAAAGTGTTTTCTAGACTGGCAATAGCTTCATCTTTAGAACCATGTAAGTAGAAAAGGACAATCGCCTGAATCCATAGAAGATAAAATTCATCCTCAGTAGATAAATACTGACACTTTTCTTTTTCCAAGTTTAAGAGGTATTCTAAATCCTCGTAGTTACGATCTTCAAGTAATTTTTCTGCTAATTTCTTAAACGGTGTTATATTGGAAGTCATTTCAATCTGTTCATTGAAAAAATATTCTAAGGGAATTTGAAGCCGATTAGCAAGTTTATAGAGTAAATCAGCAGCAGGCATATAGTTGCCACGTTCTATTTTGCTGATTTGGCTTTGCTCACAAATTCCTTCGGAAAGTGTTTTTTGTGAGAATCCTTTTTCTTTTCTCTTGGCTTTTAGTTTATCAGATAATATGCTCATCTTTAAACCTTCTTTAAATAAATTTACGATTAATTATATACTTTTAATCTCTATTTTTCAACTTCTCAACACAAAATAGTCTCAAAAGAATAAATAAAAAAAAAACTGAAAAAAAGAATACTTTTTATTGACAAAGAATATTTAAAGTAGTACACTTACAAGTGTAAAGATAAGAAAAAGGTGGTTAATATGAGTATTTTAGCAAAGTTTCGTAAAATCATTTTTAGATTATCTTTTTTCAGGATTATTTGTAAGCGATTGCGTTTAAAAACTGTAAATCAATCACAATATATTTGGGGTTCGAGAGTTATACAATAAGCTGCAACAACTAGTGGAGTTGTTTTTGGGCTGGCGGATTGATTTATTAAACTTTTTGTGAAGTAACATTTATAAAATGGATCGTGCCACAGATTGAAGTACTTAAAGGGGGATTGTAAGTTTGCTATACCCTATTACCTTCTCATATAAGTGGTTATACAGGAACTACTCTATTAAATCTCTTGATGTGGGTGTATAGATGTTAGGAGGAGAATAAAATGAGAAATCCAGTAATACAGACATCTAATTTATCAAAATCCTATGATGGGAAAATTGTCTTAGATAAGATAGATTTTACGCTAAAACAGGGTGAAATTTATGGCTTACTAGGAAGAAATGGCGCTGGAAAGACTACCTTTATCAAAGCTATTCTAGGTTTGACAGCGATGGATAGTGGTGAAGTGGAGATTCTATCTGAAAAACTGTCGGGGGAATTTTCTAAGAACTTGCTATCTCAAATCGGTGTGGTATTGGACAGTGCTTCTTTTTATCCTAATTTAACGGGACCTGAAAATCTCTCTATTTTTGCAAGATTGAGAGGAATCTCGCTAAAACAAGTAGAACAAGCGTTACAAGTAGTAGGATTAGATGGGGAAAATAAAAAACTATTCAAGCAGTATTCTCTGGGAATGAAGCAACGGTTGGCAATTGCTAATGCTATCATGCACCAGCCGAAAATTCTGATATTAGATGAACCAACAAATGGTTTAGATCCTATTGGTATCCTTGAAATGCGCCGTTATCTAAAGGAACTTAGTACAAATCATGGCATTTCAATTTTAATATCTAGTCACATTATTTCAGAGCTTGAAAAGCTTGTGGATAGAGTTGGGATCCTGCATAATGCCCATCTTATGGCTGAAAAAACTATGCAGGATTTGATAGATGGTGCAGAGAGAAGGAAAATCCACCTAATTGTTTCAGATGCTTCTCAAGCTAAGGAAGTGCTTTGTAGGATAAATCTGCAAGAACAGATCAGTATTCTTTCAGATACAGAACTTGAACTTCAGGGAGAATCATCTGCTTTTGATATTGCGGTTGTATCAAACTCCTTAAAAGACAACGGAATAGTTCTAAAAGAATATTCTTATAAAAAAACAATGAAAGTTTAGAGGATTATTTTAAGCGAGTAACAGGAGGTGAGGGAATTGCTTGATTTAGTGAAGATTGAATTTCTCAAACAAAGGCATCAAAAAAACTGAATTTTTGTCGTATATGGTGTTGTTTCCCTCTACCTAGCTCTCATCTGTTATTATGTAAATGATGCGAGAGGCTTGTTTGACTCCTTTCCCTTTGTCTATAAATTTTTCTTTGTCTTATTTAAACTTTTTGATTCTCCCTTTGTATTGTGTTTCCTATACAATACAGGCATTTGGTGTAGAATATCGCTATCGCATCATGAACAACTTGAAACTCGCTTCAGCAAATCTAATGAAGACATTCTGGGCTAAGATTTTGTATATAGAAATCAATGCTTTGTGTATCATGTTATTCACCTATATTTCGGTTTCCTTATTCGCACTACTATCCCGCTTTTCTTCGACAGTCAGTTTGTCTTTATTATTAAGATTTTTCTATCTTTGTATGAGTAGTGGTGTCTTAATTCCCATGGGAGTATTTCCTTTAGTTGCTTTGCTCATGATAAAAGTAAGAGGCAAGGAGATAGTTGGAAATTTGATCGGTGTCATGTATGTTTTAGTGTCATTTTTTTTAGCAAGGACGAGTCCAAATATCAGTCCAGTAACAAGTGCTAACAGTTTAATCTGGGAAGGAAACAGAGAAGGAGTGGTGCTTCAACAGCCAGCTATCTTATCGATTATTGTACTAGGTTTATCTTTACTTGTTTTGTCTTTCTTGTCCATTAAATCTTGGTTAAGAAAGGTGGATGAATAAATGTTGATGCTAGAATTGACTAAACTAAGAAGGCGAAAGATACTGCATATGATTCCCTTTGTAGCCATCCTGCTCTTTTTGTTGGAGTTTATGATTGGTCATCAGATTTATCAAGGGCATTCGTACGGTAGTGTGAATGGTTGGTATGTAGAAAATGGTTTCTTCTTTTTGAACTACTATTTTCTCCTCCCTTTTGCGAGCATGATTTTAGTGGATTTGATAAGAATAGAACAAGTGTCTAAAACGATTTCAAATCTCAGACTGATTCCTGTCGATTTGAAACAATTACTCCAAGCGAAGTTTATGCTTACTTTGTTGATTAATCTACTAGTCAGTGAATTCACTTTTTGGCTATGCTGGTCCTAGAGTTAATGGATGGTGATTTTGCTTTCTCTAGTCTTGCAATTTTATCGTGGGGACTTGCTTATGGAGTAATTGCTTTTGCTTATACACTGTCTGCTGGTATCATTGTCCTCTTCTTAGGGAAATATCGGAAGGAACTTATTCTTGCCCTACCACTTGCATTTTTATTGTCGTTTGCAGGTTTGTTTGCTTTAACAACGGTTGTTGGGCGGTATTATCTGGTAAATTTACTACTAATCATCATGGAGGAATTCACGGTTTTAACAGTTTCTGTATATGCTATATGGTTGGTTACCTTGGTGGCATGTCTCCTTTATTTGTTGGCAGATAAACGCATGATGAACATTATTTTTGCTTATAAATGACAAGCTGAGAATGTAAACCTTTGACAAATTTTGTGAACTGTGGGATAATGGAGAGGAATTAAGGATTAGTTCTATATCATGGACTAGAAAAGACCCCAAGCTAACTTCCACATTAAGCTTGGGGTCTTTTTTGACACTATCTATCTTTGTTTAGCCATTTATCGACTAAGCGAAGGATGACACCGACCACAATCGGTCCGATGATAGTTTTAAGGATTAGTTCCATCATGGGCTATCTCACCTCCTTTCGTAGGCGGTGTAGCAGTGCCGTAGAATATTATACCACATAAGTGCTAAAGTCGGGAGTCACCCAATCAGGTGGAGTTTTTTGGCTCTATTTCAGACTTTTGGGGACTATTTTAAACATCATTTTCCGATAACTTTTACTTAATCTTATAAACTTTATTGGACAGATTCTAAAGTTGGAGAAGCTGAATTGATGAAGATATAAACCTTTGACAAATTTTGTGAATTATGGGATAATAAAAGGGAATTAAGTATTGTGTCTATATCATAGGCTAGAAAAGACCCCAAGCTCACGTCCAAATAAGCTTAGGGTCTTTTTGACACTATTTGTCCTTGTTTAGCCATTTATCGACTATACGAAGAACGACACCGACCACAATTGGTCCGATGATAGTTTTAAGTATTGTATCCATCATGGGCTATCTCACCTCCTTTCGTAGGCGGTGTAGAAGTGCCGAACAATATTATACCACATCAGTGCTAAACTCGGGAGTCACCAATCCAGTGGCTTTTTTGTTTGTGGCTTGGTTTTTTGATATAATAGAGCCATGAGTAGAATTTTAGATAATGAGATAATGGGGGATGAGGAGTTAGTAGAACGCACGCTCCGTCCTCAGTACTTACGTGAATATATTGGGCAGGACAAGGTCAAGGACCAGCTCCAAATCTTTATCGAGGCTGCCAAAATGCGGGATGAAGCGCTGGATCATGTTCTCTTATTTGGACCTCCAGGCTTGGGGAAAACGACCATGGCCTTTGTTATTGCCAACGAACTGGGCGTAAATCTTAAGCAGACTTCTGGCCCAGTCATTGAAAGCTGGTGATTTGGTAGCGATTTTGAATGACTTAGAGCCTGGGGATGTCCTCTTTATTGATGAGATTCATCGCTTGCCCATGTCAGTGGAAGAGGTGCTTTACAGTGCCATGGAGGACTTCTACATTGATATCATGATTGGGGCTGGTGAGGGTAGTCGTAGTGTTCATTTGGAGTTGCCACCTTTTACCTTGATTGGTGCGACGACTCGGGCTGGTATGCTTTCCAATCCGCTACGGGCACGTTTTGGGATTACAGGTCATATGGAGTATTATGCCCATGCTGACTTGACAGAAATTGTCGAGCGGACGGCAGATATTTTTGAGATGGAAATCACTCATGAGGCAGCGTCTGAGTTGGCCCTGCGTAGTCGTGGAACTCCCCGTATTGCCAATCGTCTCCTTAAGCGCGTGCGCGATTTTGCCCAGATTATGGGGAATGGGGTGATCGATGATCTTATTACCGATAAGGCTTTGACCATGCTGGATGTTGACCATGAAGGTTTGGACTATGTGGATCAAAAAATCCTTCGTACCATGATTGAGATGTACGGTGGTGGTCCTGTCGGATTAGGAACTCTTTCTGTCAATATCGCCGAAGAGCGCGAGACGGTGGAGGACATGTACGAACCCTACCTCATCCAAAAGGGCTTTATCATGCGGACGCGGTCTGGACGGGTTGCAACGGCTAAGGCCTATGAGCATTTGGGGTATGAGTACAATGAAAAATAAGCAAGAAATTCTAGAGGCTTTTAGAGAAAATTCGGATATGATGGCTATTCTGACGATCATCCGAAACTTTGGTTTGAAAGACTCGTGGTTGGCAGCAGGTTCTGTCAGAAATTTCATCTGGAATCTTTTGTCAGACAAATCCCCTTTTGACCATGAAACAGATGTAGATGTGATTTTCTTTGATCCGGACATTTCTTATGAGGAAACCTTGTCCCTAGAGAAAAAGCTACGAGAGGACTTTCCTCAGTACCAGTGGGAATTGAAAAATCAGGTCTATATGCATCAGCATAGCCCTCATACTGCTCCCTATACCAGTTCCCGTGATGCTATGAGTAAGTATCCAGAACGGTGTACGGCGCTTGGACTGCGCTTGAATGAAGAAGCAGATTTTGAACTCTATGCACCTTATGGTTTGGAGGATATTTTGAATTTTCAAGTTCGCCCAACTCCTCATTTTTTAGAGAATGAAGACCGAATGGAACTCTATCAAGCACGTCTATCCAAGAAAAATTGGCAGGAAAAATGGAAAAATTTGATTTTTAAAAATACTTAAGGAAACTTTAAGCTAGGGAGTGTATACTAAGTTCATAAGTTAAGAAGACCTTAACTTAAACTCCTAAAACTTTTTCATAATAATCTCCCTATAAAAAATAGAGTCGCCCAATCAGGTGGCTTATTTTTTATGATCAAATAATCGCTAATTCTTCAAATTTATCATATAGTCAATAAAAGATAATAATCAAGATAGAATATAATATAGATGCAGAATATTACATTTTATAATATTGATGTAATTTTATTTGGCTTATAGAGAGTAGTTTTCGATAAATGAGATATCGCTGAATTTGTTTATGAAAATGACTATTAAATCTATAGACTAATAATTATTGAACTAAAAATCACTTAAATAGTATAATAAGTTTTGTAAGAAAGTTGCTAGAGACTTTTGAGTTCATAATGAAAAAGTGAAGGAATTTTTATAGGACAAATGAATATCGATAGTATAGTTAACAAAAAAATATTTAGCAAACAAAAATTTTAACAGAATTAAGATACAATAAAAAGATATATGTATAACTGGGTTAAATGGTTTGGTAATACAGATAAAGACTCTCTAAAAATTAGAGAATATTTAGAAGAGGAAATTGAAAATGTTAATTATGAAATAAAAGATTCTCAATTTGATGTAGAGAATTATTTTATCGATGCCGTTCCCTTATTCAAAAAAATTATTCGTTCTGAGAATGAACTGAATAACAAAAATGATGATAATCTCTGTAAACAAGAAAAAAATATTATCAGTTTTACTGCGGAAAACAAAATAAGTGGTGAAATAGAATATAATTATTTCATGCTTTCTGATTTGAAAATAATGATATTAGGAGCAATTTGGGTAGAAGTTATAGGTAGAGAATTAGATCATGGACAATTATCTAATGATGTATATGCAAATCGAGTGTCTCAAAACACAAATTCCATTTTTAAACCTTATTTTGAAGCCTATTCTGATTTTAGAGATGCAAGTTTTAAAGAAGTGAAAACTTTGATTGAAAATAATAAAACGGGTATATTAGTACAGACAGACCTCAGTAAATGTTTTTACTCCATTAATATAAATGAACTAAAAGATAAAATTGAAGAGTTGCTTAAGACTAGCGAAGTAGGTGAAAGTGTAATCAGATTAAATGATTATGTTTTCAGTGTTATAGAGAAATATAATGATTTACAAACTATCAAGGAGTACATAGAAAAAACATCTTCTCAGGAAAATCATGAGGTTTTACCTATTGGTTTTTTTCCTAGTAATGTATTAATTAATATTTATCTTAAAGAGTTAGACAAAGAGATAAAATCTAGACACAATCCCATACAGTATGGAAGGTATGTTGATGATATATCTTTTGTTATCGTTAAAGAAATTAATAATGATAATAAAAATGAAATTGTTAATGATATCGAAGGAGAATTGGATAGAATAAAAGAAAAGCTAAAGAAAAAGGATATTTATATAAATCTTAATTTTGAAAAGACTCTATATTTTATTATAAGTGAGAAGAATGATATAAATTATTTGAAAAAATTTGAAAAGGAAACCTCAAGATTATCTAGTGATAATCATAGGATTATTGATCCATTAGAGTTTGAAGATGAGTTTGATAAAGCATATATTTTGACAAAAGATATTACAAAAATTATCTGATTTATTTACAATATCCAAGGATAAAAAAAGCATTTAAGCAGAGTAATTTCTACAATTTTTTTTATTCTATTTATGGGAGTATGAGAAAAAGAAAAATCATAAAAAGAATATCGAACTATCAAAAAAATTTCTCAAATATTTTTTTATGATTTTGTTGATGATGAATTTTTTTAGAACTATATGATTATTGGTATCAGTTATGTACGATAGAAAAAAATTTCTCAAAATCTACAGAAGTTAGATAAAAAAATTCTAGCTAAAACTATGTTCTACAATAAACTAGAAAATATTAAATCTATTGATGATAAATTGATTAGTACTTTCGTAAGATGTTATGAAGACTTATTAAATAAATGTTTTTTAGAAAATGACAATGAGCTATTTGTTAGTTTACAAGATAATTTTAGAAAACCAAAATATAAATATCAAGAAAATAAATATTTACTTAACTATGAGATTCAATTAAAAGAACTATACAAGATATTCAAGCACATTGGTGAGGAAGAGTTTCAAAAATTGAAAATAGAATCTAACCAATTTAATGAACTAAATAGTTTATTCAAAAAGTGGAATGAAAATAATGGATATCCTAAAAAAACTGAAAATAAGGATGTGCTTATAGAAGATTATGAGCAAAAATCATCTCTTCGATTTGCTCAAGCAAATATTTACTCTTCAGAAGAAAAATTAGATACATTTATGAAGACAACAGAAAATTTATCTTCACTTTCAGATATTGTAACTGTTTTAAATTTATCAGATAAATATAATGCTGATATTATTTCTTTTCCTGAGCAAGGGATCAGTATTGAAGATATTGTTACTGTAGTAAAGCATGCCGTAAAGACCAAAACATTGATAGTAGGTGGATTAGATTTTATATTTATAAACGGAAGAATCTTAAATCTAACAATTGTTATTATACCACTCAAAACAACAATTAAAGATGTTGACTATAAAGATGCTCAAATTCAACTAATTCCAAAGATATACCCTTCGCCAGACGAATACAATAAATTTAGGCATAGTAAACCCGAAAGCAAGAATCTTAATTGGAGAATGTACATTCCAAAAGAAGAATATAATCATACATTTAATTTCAGAGGATATAAGCACGCTTTTTTAAATTGTTATGAAGCAACTTCAATAGATTTGAAATATGAAATTTCTAAAGAAGAGCCAACTGTCATACATCTAATTACTAATAATAAAGACATAAAGTATTATTACCAGATTTCTGAGAGTCTCTCTAGAGATTTGATGGCCGTGACGAGTATAACAAATTATTCTAAGTTGGGTGGAGTTCAAATTTTTGTTCCTTATAAAGAGGAGTATAAGCGTGTAGTTTCAAGTCATAAAGGATCGAAGAATACTCATGTAGATATTTGCGATATAGATTTAGATGATATAAATAATAAACGATTAGATAATCTCAATGAAAATATGAAGCAGAACCCTCCAAAATACTATTATAGAAATGTAGAGGAGTATTATGATTAGTAAAATTAAAGAGTATGGATCAATTACATTAGCGTGGTTTGGTAGTATACAATTTTTACAGCCATTGATTCCAAACGATCCTAGCAAATATATTATTTGTCAAATATTAATCTTGTTAGTTTCATTTATAATTGCATATATTTACAAGAAGAATCGATATAAATTTTTGAGTAATACACAAAAACTAAATCTAAAGATTTATTATGATGATATTTTTAAGACGAAATATAATGATTATATCCGAGTTATTGCAACCGATGATGATTTAACGGTTGATAAAACTAAAATTAGTCCAAAGTCTGTATATTCTCACTTTCTTAATAGAATTAATGTGCTTGATTTAGAAAATGTAAGGAGGGATACTAATCGAATTGTAACAATGCAAAATAATTCTTCTGTATATTATTTAGTTAAAATTGCTGCTTTTGATGAAAATGATACGATGATTTTAGAAGATATTAGAGACTATTTTTCAATGTTGTATGACCTTTGTGAATATATAGAAAATAATGCAAAAGGGAGGAAAATAGTATGTCCTGTTTTGGGTGGAAGAATAAGTTTCAAGAATTCAACACCTACTAGTTCTGATAGACTTAGTTTGATGAAATTAGCATTTGAGACCTATTGTTTTAAAAGAGAGATTGATATTACGATTGTTGTGAAAAAGGATAATACAAGGCCTAAAAAGTATGCAATATAAAAAGGAAACTTTAAGCTAGGGAGTATATACTAAGTTCATAAGTTAAGAAGATCTTAACTTAAACTCCTAAAACTTTTTCATAATAATCTCCCTATAAAAATAGAGTCGCCCAATCAGGCGGCTTATTTTTTTGGAAATGGGCTTTGTGCCTGAGAATAATACTCAATGAAAATCAAAGTGCAAACTAGGAAGCTAGCCACAGGTTGCTCAAAACACTGTTTTGAGGTTGCAGATAGAACTGACGTGGTTTGAAGAGATTTTCGAAGAGTATAAATAGCTTAGTGATAGAAGAAAATAGGGAAATATGGTATAATGAAACGATAGATTTTTGAATAGGAATAAGATCATGTTTGGATTTTTTAAGAAAGATAAGGCTGTGGAAGTAGAGGTTCCGACGCAGGTTCCTGCTCATATAGGCATCATCATGGATGGGAATGGTCGTTGGGCTAAAAAACGTATGCAACCACGGGTCTTCGGACACAAGGCGGGCATGGAAGCATTGCAAACTGTGACCAAGGCAGCCAACAAACTGGGCGTCAAGGTGATTACGGTCTATGCTTTTTCTACGGAAAATTGGACCCGTCCAGATCAGGAAGTCAAGTTTATCATGAACTTGCCAGTAGAGTTTTATGACAATTATGTCCCTGAATTGCATGCGAATAATGTTAAGATTCAAATGATTGGGGAGACAGACCGCCTGCCTAAGCAAACTTTTGAAGCTTTAACCAAGGCTGGGGAATTGACTAAGAACAACACGGGTTTGATTCTTAATTTTGCCCTCAACTATGGTGGACGAGCTGAGATTACACAGGCTCTTAAGTTGATTTCACAGGATGTTTTAGATGCCAAAATCAACCCAGGTGACATCACAGAGGAATTAATTGGCAACTATCTCTTCACCCAGCATTTGCCTAAGGACTTACGAGACCCAGACTTGATTATCCGTACTAGTGGAGAATTACGTTTGAGCAATTTCCTTCCATGGCAGGGAGCCTACAGTGAGCTCTATTTTACGGATACCTTGTGGCCTGATTTTGACGAGGCGGCCTTGCAGGAAGCCATTCTTGCCTACAATCGTCGTCATCGCCGATTTGGAGGAGTTTAGGAGGAAATATGACACAGGATTTACAGAAAAGAACCTTGTTTGCAGGGATTGCCCTGGCTATTTTCCTACCAATTTTAATGATTGGGGGACTCTTGCTTCAGATAGCAATTGGAATCATAGCCATGCTAGCCATGCATGAACTTTTGAAGATGAGAGGTCTAGATACCATGACTATGGAAGGCCTCTTAACCCTCTTTGCAACCTTTGCCTTGACCATTCCCTTAGAGAATTACCTGACTTTTTTACCAGTTGATGGGAATGTGGTTGCTTATAGTGTTTTGATTTCAATCATGTTAGGAACGACCGTTTTTAGCAAGTCCTATACGATTGAGGATGCTGTTTTCCCTCTGGCTATGAGCTTTTACGTGGGATTTGGTTTTAATGCTTTACTAGATGCTCGTGTTGCAGGTTTAGATAAGGCGCTCTTGGCCTTGTGTATCGTCTGGGCGACCGACAGTGGTGCCTATCTTGTAGGAATGAACTATGGTAAACGAAAATTAGCTCCGACAGTTTCTCCAAATAAAACCTTTGAGGGTGCCTTGGGTGGTATTTTAGGTGCGATTTTAGTAACCATCATCTTTATGATGTTTGACAGTACAGTTGCTCTTCCGTATGGAATTTACAAGATGTCAGTCTTTGCTATTTTCTTTAGCATTGCTGGACAATTTGGTGATTTACTAGAAAGTTCAATCAAGCGTCACTTTGGTGTCAAGGATTCTGGGAAATTTATTCCTGGACATGGTGGTGTTTTGGATCGTTTCGATAGTATGTTGCTTGTATTTCCAATCATGCACTTATTTGGACTCTTTTAATCAAAAGATGGAGGAAATACTATGCTCGGAATTTTAACCTTTATTCTGGTTTTCGGGATTATTGTGGTGGTGCACGAGTTCGGCCACTTCTACTTTGCCAAGAAATCAGGAATTCTAGTGCGTGAATTTGCCATCGGTATGGGACCCAAAATCTTTGCTCACATTGGCAAGGATGGGACAGCCTATACCATTCGAATCTTGCCTTTGGGTGGCTATGTCCGCATGGCCGGTTGGGGTGATGATACAACTGAAATCAAGACAGGAACTCCTGTCAGTTTGACACTTGCTGAGGACGGTAAGGTTAAACGCATCAATCTCTCAGGTAAAAATTGGATCAGACAGCTCTTCCTATGCAGGTGACCCAGTTTGACTTTGAAGACAAGCTCTTTATCAGGGGCTTGGTTCTGGAAGAAGAAAAAACATTTGCAGTGGATCACGATGCAACGGTTGTGGAAGCAGATGGTACTGAGGTTCGGATTGCACCTTTAGATGTTCAATATCAAAATGCGACTATCTGGGGGAAACTCATTACTAATTTTGCAGGTCCTATGAACAACTTTATCTTAGGTGTCGTTGTTTTCTGGATTTTAATCTTCATGCAGGGTGGTGTCAGAGATGTTGATACCAACCAGTTCCATGTTATGCCTCAAGGGGCTTTGGCTAAGGTAGGAGTGCCAGAAACGGCACAGATTACCAAGATTGGCTCACATGAGGTTAGCAACTGGGAAAGTTTGATTCAGGCTGTGGAAACAGAAACCAAAGATAAGACGGCCCCGACCTTGGATGTGACTATTTCTGAAAATGGTAGTGACAAACAAGTTACGGTTACCCCAGAAGAAAATCAAGGTCGTTACCTTCTAGGTGTTCAACCGGGAATTAAGTCAGATTTTCTATCCATGTTTGTAGGTGGTTTTACAACCGCTGCCGACTCAGCTCTCCGAATTCTCTCAGCTCTGAAAAATCTGATTTTCCAACCGGATTTGAACAAGCTAGGTGGACCTGTTGCCATCTTTAAGGCAAGTAGTGATGCTGCTAAAAATGGAATTGAAAATGTCTTGTACTTCTTGGCAGTGATTTCCATCAATATCGGGATTTTTAATCTTATTCCGATTCCAGCCCTGGATGGTGGTAAGATTGTGCTCAATATCCTAGAAGCTATCCGCCGCAAACCATTGAAACAAGAAATTGAAACCTATGTCACCTTGGCCGGAGTGGTCATCATGGTTGTCTTGATGATTGCTGTGACTTGGAATGACATTATGCGACTCTTTTTTAGATAATCGAGGAATATTATGAAACAAAGTAAAATGCCTATCCCAACGCTTCGCGAAATGCCAAGCGATGCTCAAGTTATCAGCCACGCTCTTATGTTGCGTGCTGGTTATGTTCGCCAAGTATCTGCAGGTGTTTATTCTTACCTACCACTTGCCAACCGTGTGATTGAAAAAGCCAAAAATATCATGCGCCAAGAATTCGACAAGATTGGTGCTGTTGAGATGTTGGCTCCTGCCCTTCTTAGTGCAGAATTGTGGCGTGAATCAGGTCGTTACGAAACTTATGGTGAAGACCTTTACAAACTAAAAAACCGTGAAAAATCAGACTTTATCCTAGGTCCAACTCACGAAGAAACATTTACAGCTATTGTCCGTGATTCTGTTAAGTCTTACAAGCAATTGCCACTTAACCTTTATCAAATCCAGCCTAAGTATCGTGATGAAAAACGTCCGCGTAATGGACTGCTCCGTACACGTGAGTTCATCATGAAGGATGCTTACAGTTTCCACGCTAACTATGATAGCTTGGACAGTGTTTACGATGAGTACAAGGCTGCTTATGAGCGTATTTTCACTCGTAGTGGTTTAGATTTCAAGGCTATCATCGGTGACGGTGGAGCCATGGGTGGTAAGGACAGCCAAGAATTTATGGTCATTACACCTGCTCGTACAGACCTTGACCGCTGGGTTGTCTTAGACAAGTCAGTTGCCTCATTTGATGAAATTCCTGCAGATGTGCAAGAAGAAATCAAGGCAGAATTGCTCAAATGGATGGTCTCTGGTGAAGATACCATTGCTTACTCAAGTGAGTCTAGCTATGCGGCTAACTTGGAAATGGCAACAAATGAGTACAAACCAAGCAACCGTGTTGTCGCTGAAGAAGAAGTGACTCGTGTTGCAACTCCAGATGTTAAATCAATCGATGAAGTTGCAGCCTTCCTCAACGTTCCAGAAGAACAAACGATTAAAACTCTTTTCTACATGGCAGATGGTGAGCTTGTTGCAGCCCTTCTAGTTGGAAATGACCAACTCAACGAAGTTAAATTGAAAAACCATTTGGGAGCAGATTTCTTCGACGTTGCTAGCGAAGAAGAAGTGGCGAATCTTGTTCAAGCAGGATTTGGTTCACTTGGCCCAGTTGGTTTGCCAGAGAATGTTAAAATCATCGCAGACCGTAAGGTGCAAGATGTTCGCAATGCGGTTGTCGGTGCTAACGAAGATGGCTACCACTTGACTGGTGTGAACCCAGGTCGTGATTTTACTGCAGAATATGTGGATATCCGTGAAGTTCGTGAGGGTGAAATTTCTCCAGACGGACAAGGTGTCCTTAACTTTGCGCGTGGTATCGAAATTGGTCACATCTTCAAACTCGGCACTCGCTATTCAGCAAGCATGGGAGCAGATGTCTTGGATGAAAATGGCCGTGCTGTGCCAATTATCATGGGATGTTACGGTATCGGTGTCAGCCGTCTCCTTTCAGCAGTGATGGAGCAACACGCTCGTCTCTTTGTTAATAAAACGCCAAAAGGTGAATACCGTTACGCTTGGGGAATCAATTTCCCTAAAGAGTTGGCGCCATTTGATGTTCACTTGATCACTGTCAATGTCAAGGACGAAGAAGCCCAAGCCTTGACAGAAAAGCTTGAAGCAAGTTTGATGGGAGCTGGTTACGAAGTCTTGACAGATGACCGTAACGAACGTGTCGGTGTTAAATTCAGCGATAGCGACTTGATTGGTCTTCCAATCCGTATCACTGTTGGTAAAAAAGCGGTCGATGGCATCGTAGAAGTGAAGATTAAAGCGACTGGTGACACCATCGAAGTTCATGCAGATAACTTGCTCGAAACACTTGAAATCCTCAGCAAGAAATAAAAACTATAATCAGAAGAAAAACAAGGAAAAAATGTAACTAGTTTTTACCTTGTTTTTTCTATATAATGGGAAAAATGATACTCAATGAAAATCAAAGAGCAAACTAGGAAGCTAGCCGCAGGCTGTACTTGAGTACGGCAAGGCGATGCTGACGTGGTTTGAATTTGATTTTCGAAGAGTAGAGTAGATAAAGAGGTAAATGTATGCTAAGATTTCCAAAGGATTTTGTCTGGGGATCCTCTACTTCTGGACCGCAGACAGAAGGGCGTTTAGCTGGTGACGGTAAGGGAGATAATCTCTGGGATTATTGGTACCAAGTGGAGCCAAATCGTTACTATAATGGGATTGGTCCAGATAAAACATCGACCTTTTATGAAAATTGGGAAAAGGATATCGACCTCTTGTTAGAAACTGGTCACACGGCCTTTCGGACTTCTATTCAGTGGTCACGGATTTTTCCACAAGGGCGTGGAAAAGTCAATGCTCAAGGTGTGGATTTCTATCGTAAGGTTTTTGAGGCTATTAAGGCTAAAGGGATTCGTCTTTTAGTCAATCTTTATCATTTTGATCTGCCTTTTGCCCTTCAAGAAGCTGGTGATGGTTGGGAAAATAAGGCGACTGTCTCAGCCTATGAAGACTATGCTCGTTTTTGTTTTGAGACTTATGGAGATTTAGTGGATCAATGGATTACCTTTAACGAGCCCATCGTTCCAGTAGAATTTGGCTATTTTTACGATGCCCATTATCCACATAAGGTGGATGCAGAGGCAGCCGTTAAAGTAGCCTATCATACACAATTGGCCAGCAGTCGGGCGGTTAAGGCCTGTCATGAAATTTTGTCTGATTCCAAGATTGGGATTGTCCTCAACTTGACACCGGCTTATCCACGTAGTCAGCATCCTGCCGATGTCAAGGCTGCTCATATTGCGGACCTTTTTCAGGCCCAATCTTTCTTAGATCCGTCTGTTTTGGGGACTTATCCACAGGAGTTGGTAGAAATCTTACATGAATACGGTCTCTTGCCCGATGCTACAGAGGAGGAGTTGAAGCTCATTCGTGACAATACAGTGGACTTCCTTGGTGTCAACTACTATCAACCCTTGCGTGTTATGGCTCCTCGATTTGCTAAGCATCCAGAGAGTCCACTCTTACCAGAACATTTTTACGAGCCTTATGTGATGCCTGGGCATAAAATCAATCCTCATCGTGGCTGGGAGATTTATGAGCAAGGGATTTATGATATTGCCCAAAATATCAAGGAAAATTATGGCAATATCGAGTGGATGTTGACTGAGAATGGCATGGGTGTTGAAGGGGAAGAAAAATTCCGTCAAGATGGAATGATTCAAGATGATTACCGTATTGACTTTGTAAAAGGTCATCTTCGTGAACTGTACCGTGCCATTGAAGATGGAGCCAACTGTAAGGGCTACTTGATTTGGACCTTTATTGACTGCTGGTCATGGCTCAATAGCTATAAAAATCGCTATGGCTTGGTCGAATTAGACTTGGAAACGCAAGAACGTCGTCTGAAAAAATCAGGGCACTGGTTCAAGGAATTAAGCGACAATAATGGATTTTAAAAAAGGACTCTGACTGATTATCCTAATTGGTCAGAGTTTTTTGTTTACAAGAAGTTGATATGAACTATACCAATTTTTACTCTTGACAAGTAAAAGAAACAAGTATATACTGTTTTTGCTGATTCTATAAAAGAGGAATTAGACTATACCAATTTTAAGGAGAAAGCACAGCTTGCCTGTGTCGTATATACTATGTGTGGAATTGTTGGTGTTGTTGGAAACACAAATGCAACTGATATTTTGATTCAAGGGCTTGAAAAGCTCGAATACCGTGGCTATGATTCTGCGGGAATTTTTGTCCTAGGTGGTGCTGAAAACCACCTAGTAAAGGCTGTAGGCCGTATCGCAGAATTGTCTGCCAAGACAGCTGGTGTTGAGGGAACAACTGGGATCGGACATACTCGTTGGGCTACTCACGGGAAACCAACGGAAGACAATGCTCACCCACATCGCTCTGAGACGGAACGTTTTGTTTTGGTGCACAATGGGGTGATTGAGAACTATCTTGAAATCAAGGAAGAATACCTTGCAGGACACCACTTCAAGGGGCAAACAGATACGGAAATCGCCGTTCACTTGATTGGAAAATTTGCGGAAGAAGATGGCTTGTCAGTTCTTGAAGCCTTCAAAAAAGCTCTTCACATCATCCGTGGTTCTTATGCCTTTGCCTTGGTTGACTCACAAAATCCTGAAGTCATCTACGTAGCTAAAAATAAATCACCACTTTTGATTGGTCTTGGAGAAGGCTATAACATGGTCTGCTCAGATGCTATGGCTATGATTCGTGAAACCAACCAATATATGGAAATTCATGACCAAGAGTTGGTAATCGTCAAGGCTGATAGCGTAGAAGTTCAAGACTATGATGGTAATAGTCGTGATCGTGCTAGCTACACTGCGGAACTTGACTTGTCAGATATCGGTAAGGGAACTTATCCTTACTACATGCTCAAGGAAATTGATGAGCAACCAACGGTTATGCGTAAACTCATCCAAGCCTACACAGATGAGGCTGGTCAAGTTGTCGTAGACCCAGCTATCATCAAGGCTGTTCAAGACGCAGACCGTATCTACATCCTTGCAGCTGGAACATCTTACCACGCAGGATTTGCTTCTAAGAAAATGTTGGAAGAATTGACGGATACACCAGTAGAACTTGGAATTTCATCTGAGTGGGGCTATGGTATGCCACTTCTCAGCAAGAAACCACTCTTCATTTTTATCAGTCAGTCTGGCGAAACAGCGGATAGCCGTCAGGTTTTGGTTAAGGCTAATGAAATGGGGATTCCAAGCTTAACAGTTACAAACGTCCCAGGTTCAACCCTTTCACGTGAAGCCAACCATACCATGCTCCTTCATGCAGGTCCTGAAATTGCCGTGGCATCAACTAAAGCCTATACAGCACAAATCGTAGCCCTTGCCTTCCTAGCAAAAGCAGTCGGTGAAGCAAATGGTAACGAAAAAGCGCAAGCCTTTGATTTGGTTCATGAGTTGTCAATCGTAGCTCAGTCTATCGAATCAACACTTTCAGAGAAAGAAACCATTGAAGCCAAGGTTCGTGAGCTTCTTGAAACAACTCGTAACGCCTTTTACATCGGACGTGGTCAAGATTACTATGTAGCCATGGAAGCAAGTCTCAAACTCAAAGAGATTTCTTACATTCAGTGTGAAGGCTTTGCGGCAGGAGAACTTAAGCACGGAACCATTGCCTTGATTGAAGAAGGAACGCCTGTCTTGGCCCTCTTGTCAGATCCAGTTCTTGCCAACCACACTCGTGGGAACATCCAAGAGGTTGCAGCCCGTGGTGCTAAAGTCCTCACTATCGCAGAAGAAAATGTTGCTAAAGAGACAGATGATATCGTCCTTACGACCGTACACTCTTACCTCTCACCAATCTCAATGGTT
>BNJT01000744.1_pt1 | contig 43495 bp, 98 predicted proteins | sample 8540491 | NCBI WGS metagenome assembly BNJT01 (sample SAMD00202455, study PRJDB9452) | human saliva metagenome | host: Homo sapiens | reverse complement strand
GATGTGCAGCAGGGGCGATTGGGCTTGCTCGTATCCCTAAGGTAGTTTATGGGGCTAAAAAATCAGAAATTTGGTGCAGCTGGAAGTCTGTATGATATCTTGACAGATGAGCGTCTTAATCATCGTGTAGATGTTGAAACAGGGATTTTAGAGAGTGACTGTGCTAGCATTATGCAGGAATTTTTTAGAAATCGACGGAAAAAATAATTTCTCTTTTAAAATCTTTTGGGAATGTGGTATAATAACTAATGGAGCAACAGTTCTGCGTGAAGCGGGTCAGGGGAGGAATCCAGCAGCCCTAAGCGATTTGAATTGTGTGCTCTTTTTTCGTACATTCAAAAAGCCCTTTAATATCAACACTTTAAGGGTCTTTTGTTTGTCTTGTGTAAGGAAAAGGGGCAGACGAGGGGCAGAATTTAAAATTTTATCTTGTCTAACTTGCTAGATATGTCTGATACCATTTTTTGAGTGACATGGGAATAAATCTCTAGTGTGGTCTTTGAGTCGCTATGTCCTACTCTATCCATGATAGCAGTCAAGGGGATACCTAATTCAGCAAGTAGGGATATATGGGAGTGTCTGAACATATGTGTCGTGATGTTCTTATCTATGCCGATTTTCTGTCCGTGTCTTTTCAAGGCTGCAATCACCCGGACATTTGTTATCGGCTCTCCTAGAGTGTTGATGAAAATAAAATCTGTATCAAATCCATTTGTTGCATTCTCTATTATCTGCTCTTTGATAATGTCTAACACTTTTTGAGGTGCTGTTATAACCCTATCAGATTTGACTGTCTTTGGTGTAGTTCTCTCTTTTTGCCTGAAATCGTATGTATGTTTGATGTGAATGGTCTTTTTAGAAAAATCTATATCCTCTTTGTAATTTAAGGCAGCAAGTTCTCCATACCGCATGCCAGTAAGAAAAAGAACTTTAGCTATTCGGATATACTTTTGTGATTCGATAATCACAAAAGAGCTTCTTCTTTAAGTTTTGGATAAATAACTTAAATTCTTTCTGATCTAAGTATTTTGTATTTTTCTTTCTGAGATCGTCAGTTGTAATTACCTTTCTAGGCATTTCAACAAATAGCATTTCATTTGTATCGATGTAATTCATTCTGACCGCGAATTTCATTATCTGATTGAGTTTGAATTTGATTTTAGAAACATAATTATGAGACCTTCCATCTTGTAATAGCTGATCTATCACTTTTTGTAACAAACGTCTATCAATATTTCTAACTAGGTAGTCGCCCTCGATCTGCTTTAAAAATCTCTTTTTAACATTTTTGAAGCGTAGACGGTTGAATTTTTAACACCGTGTTTCCAGTTCTCCTCAAATTCCTCATATAGTTTTTTTCAAAAGTTATATTAGAAACAGAATGTTGTTTTTTTCCCCTAATTTTTGATTTATCTTCTCTTGTAACAAGATAGCAGCTTGATTTCTTGCCTGGGGAGTTTTCTTCTCCATCGTCACCGATACTTTTTTTAATTTTTTTCGGTGTACGGGTCCTTATAACGCTCAAAAAAATTTATATTTGCTGTTTGGCAATTCTTCTATCCACATTGATTTTTACCTCATTTCTTGATAAAATGGGTATAGTAAAACAGGCCATTTAATGCCTTTTTACTATACATGATCGCCTCACGCTCAGACTCGCCAAAGTTTTTGAGAGCGTGGGGCTTTTTGAGTTGTTTCCAAAATGGAAACAGTTGGTTTTATTCCCCTCTATACACCCCAACAACTGCATAGATCTTGATGTGTGTATCTTCGGCTGGTGGGAAGTCTAGGATGATGTCTTCATACTTGTCATTGAGCGACACTAGGCGTAAGCGTCCGTTTTCGGTATATATCTTCTTGAAGTAAGAACGGTCTCCATATGCGATAACTGCTAAATCTCCGTTGTAGGTAGTCAGTCCTTTGTCTACTAAATAGAGAATGTCTCCGTCTTGGTAGTCAGGTTGCATGGAATCACCACTAACTTTAGTCGCAATATCGTGACGTGGTGGTTGTTCGTCAATCTCTATAATCTCTCTGTCTGTATCGTCGTAGCCAAATCCATAGTTAAATCCACAAGCTGCTGCCGTCTCAGATACAACCTCAACTTGATACATAACTGTAGAGCTGAATAACTTCCGATACTTCGTTTCCCTTTGTTTCTTCTTTGTTTTGACTCTCTAGAAGCTCCTCAGACGTCCGTAGCACGATTTTTTTATTTTGGGTTGTTAATTGTACCACCTTGTCCGTAATCTGCTGTGTGAGCAAATCTGAAGCGTTCGGGAGTGAGGTGGTGGGAGCTATGGATTTTAGTCGAGCAGGAGTAGAATTGATTTGAATTTCCTGATCATCATCAAGCATATTAATTAAAGATTCTACAGAAATTTGCATGCCTTTTGCAATTTTTTCTATTGTCTCATAAGATGGAATAATGGGCTTTTTTGACTTCGGATGTTCATTCTTTTCAAGCATGGAAATGTATCCCTTTGTTAAATCGGATAATTCACAAAAAGCATCCATCGATAACTTATGCTCTGTTCTATACGATTTTAGTAATTCTCCTAACTTCATAAAAAACTCCTTTCTATATATTGTTTAATCTATTATACATTTTTAAATAAAAAAAGTAAATTTTTTTGTTTAACACACTTGACATTTTATGTTTAACGTGTTAAACTATAACCAAGCTTAAGGAAATAACAAAAACAAATCGGAGGGAAACATCATGAACACATTAAACGAGAAAGCCATCAACATCTTTAAAGCAGTGGTTGCAGAAACCTTGCTTCAAAACACATACGAGGAACGCTTCCTCTATGGTCAGCTTGAATCATTCTGGAACAACTGCCATCAGTTCGCTTTCGGATGGACAGAGTTGGGAGAAGAGATCGAACGCCAAGAGAGTTACCTTCTTGATGCTGGTTTCACTCAAGACGAAATCGATGACATTCGATTTGATGCAGCATTCGCAGGAATGCAGAACAAAATGAATGTAGCCTGATCGGTAGCACCAGGGTTCGACTCCCTGGCAGGCTGTTGCTCATAGAGTGAAAATAATAGAAAGGAGTAGGGAAATGAACGAAGAAGAAAGAACAGCCCTCAATGAAATACTGAGGACTGTGACATATATAGCTGAGAAATTGGATGAAGTAGATTCTAAGATTTCTTTGAACGATTCACAAGCTCTTGAGCATCAAGGAAATTGAGTTTCATTTCCATGTAGTGAATAACTCCGTGTAGGTAGTTCTTTAGGTCTGTAAAACCTTTATCAGGATTATTTCTATAGTAATGACCTTCATCGTTACCGATATAAGCAGATGCAAGCGCAAATGTTTTAAGGTCTTCATCCTTGATATATTTTTCAATAACTTGTTTTAATGACATTTTAATGATTTTATCTTCATCATCAGGATTTGTAACAATGGAGAAATCTTTAACAAAGAACTCAAGCGCCTTACGGTATCCAATACCTGCAATGTGGTCTAGTTGTTCGTGTTCAGCTTTCAGTGCTTGGACATAGATTTGCTTTACCAATTGGAGAAACTATCTCTACATCGTCAGATATAGGTATATCGCTCGGAAGATTAGGGATTACTTTGATATGTTCAATTTTCGTATTTTTTTCGGTATAGTCATTGATTAAAAATCTTGTAGCTATAAACTCCTCTGTCCAAAAGTGCTTACAACCTAAGCATCTACATGTTAATACTAAGCTTTGTTTTATTTTCTCCAAGAGAAAAATAAGAAGAGTTCACAAGATCTGGATTGGTTGGTTTTTTACAATTTGGGCAAATGTCTTCAACGGTTACAGGCCTAGAAACAGAAGAATTTACTTTCACTTGAAATATCATAAGATTTCTCCAATCGTTTTATTTTGATTATACCATATTTGAAAGGGGGTGAGGGAATGAGACCAAGACGATATCCGTATAGCTCTAAACCAAATCGGGTGAATGTTTTAGATAGTCGTTTCTATACACGATTAATCGTTGAAACTAGTGACGGAAAGAAAAAAATAGCAGAAGTCACATTGAATGATGTAACTCCTGCTGCTGGATATACCGTAAGGCTAAGGCCAAAATATGACTAGCCTTTAGGAGGGAATGGATCTTTACCGTGGCTGTCTCGGCTTTGGATTCTCCCATCTTTGCCATGAATGATAAGTTCGGAACCTTGATTTCGTGAAATCTGTCTAGCAATATTTGTAGCTTCATTCTTCGTAGTAGTGTGAACTGTTGCTCTTGAATTGCCAGCACCTTTTACGTTCCAACCGCCATTCTTGGCAGGGACAACATGTTGGTTTTTACCCATGATTGTATCTCCTTTCTATTGAAATTTTGACTAAAACGGTGAGAGGTCCTAGTCAATAATGATTATAACATGAACAACAGAGAGACACAACATATTGTTGACTAAATATATTTGTTTAACAACATATAGTGTTAGAGGTGTAAAAATGTGGGAACAATTAAACCGAATCATGCAGGAAAGAAATTTGAATGGTTATCAATTATCTAAGATGTCTGGAGTCAATCGAAGTTTCTTTTCTGACTTGAAAAGCGGAAAGGTGAAATACCTTTCCTGGCCGAATATATGCAAAATTGCTGATGCGTTGGAGATCAGCATAGATGAATTAAGATAAGGAGGTAGGAACGTGCAAGGAGAACGTTTAAAAAAATGGCGTGAGACAGAGAAAATGTCTCAAGAGGAACTCGCAGAGAAGTCAAATGTTTCTCGAACAACAATACATCTAATTGAATCAGGTCAGTCGTCAACAGTCAAGATTCGAACACTTCAAAAATTAGCAGCAGTTTTTGATAAGCGGGTAAAAGATTTTTATTAAAACGATTGTTTAACAAATTAAACAAAAAAATAAGAAAGGAACGATCTTAGTGATGTTTATCGAAATTGAAAATTTATCAGATTTTATAGAATCCGCTAAAGAGGTCATAAAGAAAGCCGAAGATCTAGAAAATGCTGTTCAACGGCTAAATGAAATGGAACTGGAATTAAAAACCAAGGCGACTGATAAGTAAAGCTTTTTGAGCTTCGGTCAGCATCTCTTTCCAGCTGGAGAATTTGGTTTGATTTGAAACGAATGTGTCTAAGGTTGTTTCATCTGCTTTTTTTCAAGTTCTTCTGCGGTAGAAAATGTTTTCAGGACTTGATTTCAAGAAATCTTCTATGCTGGTGAAATTCGAATTTTCGCGCATAAATTTTTCAGAAAATATTTCATCAAAAGAATATTTGTGAGTTCCTGAAACTGCCTGAGCGTTTTTAGATAACTGTTTGAGTTTTTCTCAAACCCATCCATTCCTTTTATCTTAAAAGACATAGGATTCACCTCCTTTCTGCTTTTATTATAGCAGAATTGTAGATAAAAAAAGCACCCTAACAAAGTCAGGCGCTTACCAAAAATAACTAACTGAATTATATCACGAAAGGAGCAAAAATGGAAGCAGTTGAAATTGTAAGAATTAAAGATGTGATCATTGAGAAAGTTTCGGCTAATGATGAAGAATTGGAACATATCTTTGGATGCTCAAAACGACAAGCGGGAGACATGAGACGTGAGATGAAGAAGCTACCTAGCCAACAGAAGCATCTTAGGAATGATGGGCAACTTGTAACTATTAAAGGTTTTGACGAATATCTGCAATATCGTGGGACTCAAGCTTGGAAAAAAAGAAATGGTGAAAAAGCAAGAAAATGAGGTCAGTCGGATGAACTTTTTAACAAAAAAATAAAAAAACTGGTTGGAAAAAAAGAAATAAATACTGATTGGAGAATCGTAGCTTTGGATTTAAACAGAGCATTGATTGACCTTCAAGAAAAAAATACCAACAAGCAAATCAGCGTATAGCAGATCTTGAAAAATATTGTGGCGATTTATGAAGAAAAAGGAGAAAGCGAGATGATGGAGTACATTTACCTGGTAACAATCGTAGGAATCGTCCTGTGGTCACTAGTAAATATACTGGATGACCATGCTGAGATGAAGCAGAAAGAACGCCAGCTGATGGCGAGTAATATTGCACGCATGAACCTGAGAAACTCAGATAAGCAATTTACTTATGATGTAGAGCCGCCTGTGGGACTTGCGAAAGGTGTAGAAGAAGGAACTTAAAATGGTAACGATCAATAAACTAGAAATCGAAAACGTCAAGCGTGTTAAAGCGGTCAAATTAGAGCCGTCAGCAACTGGCCTGACAATTGTTGGCGGAAACAACAACCAAGGGAAAACAAGCGTATTAGACGCGATAGCTTGGGCGCTGGGTGGCAACAAGTACAAACCTAGCCAAGCACAACGTGAAGGCAGCACAATCCCGCCAAGCTTAAAAATCACGCTATCAAACGGCTTGATTGTGGAGCGTAGCGGGAAGAACAGCACTCTCAAGGTCATTGACCCGAGTGGTAACAAGGCTGGTCAAAACTTGCTTGATAGCTTCGTGGAAGAGTTGGCTATCAACTTACCAAAATTCATGGAGCAGACCAGTAAAGAAAAAGCCAAAACCTTACTACAAATCATCGGAGTTGGTCCGCAACTTACCGAACTTGAAATGCAAGAGAAAGCCAAGTATGACGAACGCCATGCGATTGGTGTGATTGCTGACCAAAAAGAAAAAGTTCGCTAAAGAACAACCTTACTACCCAGATGCACCGAAGGAGCTAGTCTCTATCGCTGAACTTATCCAACAGCAACAAGCTATCCTTGCTAAGAATGGTGAGAACGCCCGCAAGCGTCAGAATTTGGTTGCTATCCAAAAACCAACACGATTCAGCAACTGCAGAAGTTGAACGACTGGAGCAATTGTTGGCCGATGCCAAAGAAAAAGAAAGTCAGTTAGCTCAAGACTTGGCTATCGCGAATACCGATGCCATGGATCTTCTCGATGAATCAACTGAAGAAATCGAACAGAACATCGCAGAGATTGACGAAATCAATCGTAAAGTGCGTGCAAATCTGGACAAGGATAAAGCCGAAAAAGATGCTAAGGGTTATCGCGAGCAATATCGTGAATTAGATCTTGTTATTGCTGACATCCGCAAGCAGAAGACAGACCTGCTCACAAATGCAGACTTGCCGTTACCTGGTTTTGTCTGTGGATGATGGGGAATTGCTCTATCTTGGCCAGCGTTGGGACAACATGTCTGGTAGTCAACAACTGCAAGTCGCGACTGCAATCGTGCGCAAATTGAAGCCAGAATGTGGATTTGTCTTGATTGACAAGCTGGAGCAAATGGATCAGCTGACTTTGCAAGAATTTGGCGCATGGCTCGAACAAGAAGGATTGCAAGCAATTGCGACACGAGTATCAACAGGAGATGAATGTAGTATCCTGATTGAAGACGGGTATAGTGTTAAACCGGTAAAATTTTGCAAGCGCCGCTCAACAAGGACACGCTGAAACAGTCGCACCAACTTGGCAAGGCGGATTTTAGAAAGGAGATATAATGCTACCAGAATATGAAAAACAACGAATAAAAAAAGGAAATTCAAGACTCAAAGGAAGACCCTATTCAAATTCTTATGATACAAAAAAATCAAAGAACTTACAAAAAGAGGTAGTTGTTCTAGCTTCTAGAGATGCCACTACTTGGGCAGATGCTATTCAGCGAATTGATAAGGCGATTAAATGGGTTGAACCTGACTATAAAAAAATGAAGTTGAAGTTATTGGTAGATTAGCGAAAAAAACATTTGGAACTAATTGCTCTCTATACAAACATTGATGAAAGGAAAATCTAAAATGCAAATTACAAGAGGAAAACGGGCGCGGGCTCAAAAAGTAGTTATCTACGGTCCTGAAGGAATTGGCAAGTCCACGTTTGCTGCTGAATTTCCAAATGCTGTCTTCATCGATACGGAAGGTTCGACAGACAACATGGATGTGGCACGACTCGACAAGCCGACCAGCTGGACTATGTTAAATAATGAAGTGGCCTTTATCAAAGCCAATCCGACCGAGTGCGGAACGCTCGTCATTGATACAATCGACTGGGCAGAAGCTTTGGCAGTTAATTACATCTGCTCTCAACATGGAAAGCAAGGTATTGAAGATTTTGGATGGGGGCAAGGGGTACACTTATGTCCAGGAAGAAATGGGACGTTTCTTGAATAGCTTGTCTGATTTGGTTGATATGGGTATCAACGTGGTGTTGACTGCGCACGCTCAGATTAAAAAATTTGAACAGCCAGACGAAATGGGTTCGTACGATCGATACGAATTGAAGCTTGGCCAAAAGACTGGCTCTAAAACGGCACCACTTGTCAAGGAATGGGCAGATATGGTTCTATTCGCCAATTACAAGACCTTAGTCATGACGACCGAGAACGGCAAGAAAAAGGCGCAGGGTGGTGAGCGTGTAATGTATACCAACCATCGACCAGCTTGGGATGCCAAGAACCGACATGGGTTGCCAGACGAGTTGCCGTTCAACTATGCTGGAATCGCTCATATCTTTGCGAATCAGCAAGTACAACCTATTCCGCCACAACCTCAGTCAGTCACTCCGACACCTCAGCAGACTGCACAACAAGCTCCTGAGCAAGTTCAAGAGGAATTACCTCTCGATATGTCGCAGGTTGCTGAAAAACTCAAAATGAAGCCCCTAGCAAGACTCAGACACCGCCTGCGCAATATCATGCAAGTTTGCCAAATAGTTTAACAGACCTCATGTCTCAAGAAAACGTGACAGAAGAAGAACTTCAAAAAGTTGCATACATCCGCGGGCATTTCCCGCTGGGCACACCAATTGAAAAACTTCCCTCCTGATTACTGGGATATGATCGTGGCACACTGGCAGGCCACTATGGAAGTTATTCAAAAACCAAGTGCGAGCAGATCCTGAACTGCCCTTCACGGTGTAAATTTTGGGAATTAGAAATCATAGCAAAATATAACAAGGAGTATCTATGAAAGATAAAACTATTAGAATCGATTTGTCGAAAATCGCAAATACAGCCTTACAAGAAAAGGTTGATAAAGAACTTGAAAAAGTCCTTGAGAACATTCTGGACCTGAATACAGAAGCTAAAGCAACCCGTAAGGTCACGATCACACTAACGATGTCAACGGACGATGAGCGTACAGTCGTTAAGACAGGTATGGAAGTCAAATCCACTTTGGCACCACAAAAAGGGTGTCGCAACAACTGTCATTGTCGGTCGTGATGATACTGGTAAAATTCACGCAAATGAGCTCAAAAAGTGGCATCCCGGGTCAGACTTACTTTTGATGCTAACGGAGACATGCGAACTGACACTGGCGAACTCGTCGAAGAAGTAGAGCAACAAAACACAAATATCATTGATTACAACAAAAAGAAAGCAGGTAACTAACCATGACAGAAAATCTCAAAGAAGCATTATCTTACACAGTCGAACTAGCGGGGAAAGAAAAACAAAAATCATTCGTTCAGAAACTGGGAAGGAATATTTTGACAGCAATGAATATGACTTACAGGAACTTAACCCTCGTAAGTATGCACCCATTCTTGAACTTCAAACGCTCAAAAGTCTTGTTGATTATCTCAAATCAGATAACGATCTCATCAGTGATCGTAAGCTTGTAGTTGTCGTGGACAGTTGCCAAAAAAAGTATCTGTATACGATCAAGTTGATTTTGAAAAATGGCAAACGTCCTCAGCTTGTGTCTGTAAGAGCATCTGTCCCAGCTATTCCGTTCAGCAATTGGCGCGATCAGGAAGAATTTAATATTATGCTGCAGTCTATGTTTATCGATGATGCAGACCGTAATTTGGTTTTGGATTTTGCTAGCCATTTGAAAATCGAAAAAGGTGCAGAAGTACAGGACAATGGCATTAGCCAAATGGCTACGGTTCGCGATGGTGTAGCAAGCCTAGCACAAGCTAAAAACTCCAAATCCAGTAACCTTGCGACCATACCGTACTTTCAATGAAGTAGAGCAACCTGCTAGTCAATTCGTCTTCCGCATTAACAAATTGGCAAATCTGGCCCTATTCGAAGCAGACGGTGGTAAATGGAAATTAGAAGTTGTCGAAAGCATCGCAAATTATTTAAAAATGAACTTGCTAACAACAAAAAAATTACTATTTTTAGCTTAAAGGAGAAATCAACATGACACAACAACAATACAACAACTTTGAACACGAAATTGGCTGGGAAGACACGATTGAAAAAGACTCGGATTTCGTCTTACTACCTGACGGATTGTACTTCTTTACAGTCGTTGGCATGGAGCGTACGCGACACACACCAAATCCACAAAATCCCGGCAAATTGCCAGCTTGTAACAAGGCTATCGTCAGCATCAAGATTGTAGCTAACGAAGGCGAAACAGAATTGCGCCGCAATCTATTCTTACACAGCTCAACTGAAGGAATGTTATCTGCTTTCTTTGCAGCTATCGGCCAAAAAGAAAAAAAGGCGAACCGCTTCGTATGAACTGGAATACCATTATCGGTGCAACTGGTGTATGTAAGGTCGGTACTCGACAATACAATAACAACAATTATAACGAAGTCAAATCCATGCTCTATCCTGAAGATGTTGATTACACAAAAAGTGTTGAATCAACAACCCGGACAAACTACACAAGCAAGCTACCAGCAACCACAACAGCAAAACTTTGCGCAACAACCGCAAGCTGGATACCAAACTGGGCAATTTTAGGAGGTAAGGGATGCAATTAAGACCTTATCAACAGGAAGCACGGGAAGCTGTTCAAGCTGAATGGGCTAAAGGTCGCAAGCGCACGCTCTTAGTATTGCCAACAGGATGCGGGAAGACGATAGTCTTTTCCAAAATCATAGAAGACCAAGTGAAAGAGGGCAAGCGTGTGCTTGTCCTTGCTCATAGGTCCGAATTGTTAGAGCAGGCTAGCGATAAGCTCAAGACTGCGACAGGGCTTGGTACGGCCTTAGAGAAAAGCCGAAAACACTTCTATCGGTTCCTGGTATCGGGTTGTGGTAGGATCAGTCCAGACTATGCAGAGGGAGAAGCGACTTAGTCAATTTCCTCCTAATTGGTTCGATACGATTGTAGTCGACGAAGCACATCACGCTATTTCAGATGGTTATCAACGTGTACTTGGCTACTTTGAGCAGTCCAACGTCCTCGGGGTAACAGCGACCCCAGACCGTGGAGATATGAAGAATCTCGGTTCTTACTTCGACAGCTTGGCTTACGAGTATTCGTTAGTTCAGGCTATCAAAGAAGGGTATCTATCAAAAATCAAGGCGTTGACAATTCCGCTAAGCTTGGATTTGTCGAATGTCAGCATGTCAGCGGGTGATTTTAAGGCAAGCGATGTCGGAACAGCACTAGACCCATATCTAGAACAAATAGCAGATGAAATGGTCAAGCAATGTGCAGACCGCAAGACAGTCGTATTCTTGCCTTTGGTAAAAACCTCGCAGAAGTTTCGAGATATTCTAAACGCAAAAGGTTTTCGCGCTGCTGAGGTAAATGGAGAGTCCAAGGACCGTGCCGAAGTCTTAGAAGACTTCGAGAATGACCGCTACAACGTTCTTTGTAACTCTATGCTCTTGACTGAAGGCTGGGATTGCCCATCAGTAGATTGCGTAGTTGTGCTGAGACCTACTAAAGTGCGGGCGCTGTATAGCCAGATGGTAGGACGTGGGACGCGCTTGTATCCAGGTAAAGAAGAGTTACTCTTGCTTGACTTTCTCTGGCATACAGAACGCCACGAACTATGCCGACCAGCTCACTTAATCTGCGAGACCCCAGAAGTTGCTCAAAAAATGGTCGAGAACATGGAAGAACAGACAGGCGTTATGCTTGACCTTGAAGATATGGAAGTAAAAGCAGCCGAGGATGTCGTCGCACAGCGTGAGGAAGCCTTGGCCAAACAGCTGGAAGAAATGCGCAAACGCAAACGTAAACTAGTCGATCCATTGCAATTTGAAATGTCTATCCATGCTGAAGACTTATCGAACTATGTGCCTAACTTTGGATGGGAGATGGCACCTCCTAGCGATAATCAAGTCAAAGCGCTTGAAAAATACGGTATCTTTACTGACGAGATCGGAAACGCAGGCAAGGCTAATCTCTTGCTGGACAGATTGCACAAACGACAGTCAGAAGGCTTTGACTACACCGAAGCAAATTCGATTTTTGGAAGGTCGTGGTTTCAAAGATGTGGGCATGTGGCAATTTGACCACGCTAAAAATATGATTGATCGCATTGCGGCAAACGGCTGGCGATTACCAGCAGGCGTGCGACCGGCTGAATATGTACCGGGGTGATGTATGAAATTCCTAGATTTATTCGCAGGCATCGGTGGGTTCCGTCTTGGAATGGAGCCTGCCGGCCATAAATGTATCGGCTTTTTGTGAGATTGACAAATTCGCTAGGGGCTAGTTATAAAGCCATACACGATACGAAGGGGGAAATAGAACTACATGACATCACAGCAGTATCAGATGAGTCTATTCGAAGAATCGGAAGTGTGGACATTATCTGTGGAGGATTTCCGTGCCAGGCTTTCTCGATTGCAGGAAACAGACGAGGATTTGAAGATACAAGAGGAACTCTCTTCTTTGAAATCGCAAGGTTCGCATCTATTCTCAAACCCAGATATCTATTCCTTGAAAAATGTCAAGGGACTCCTCAACCACGACAGAGGAAATACCTTTGAGGTCATCCTCTCAGCGTTGGATGAACTGGGGTATGATGTGGAATGGCAAGTGCTTAACAGCAAAAATTTTGGAGTCCCCCAAAATCGGGAACGTGTGTTCATTATCGGACATCTTAGAGGACAACGTACCAGAAACGTTTTTCCTATCAGCGGAGAAAGTCAGTCAATTAGTAGCCAATCAGTCGTAAAAATTGGCAATGTAAACCCATCTGGTAGTGGCATGAATGGAGAAGTCTATCAAGCTGATGGTCTAGCTCCTACACTAACCACAAAACAAAGGAGAGGGGCAGAAAATAGCCGTAAAAAGCAATACTATAAAACAATTTGGAGTATTGCAACCCAACTTTAATCAATGCGGTGTAGTTTATGAAACGGACGGTATCGCACCCACAATTAGAGCTTACCAAGGCGGAGGTCTTGAACCTAAAATCATTCAGCGTGGTCATGGATATAATCAAGGTGGAGTGCATGAAATAGCTCCTACTCTGACAAGTAACAGTTATCACGAAAATAACTATTTATCATATGGTTATCGTATTCGCAAAGCCAACACCTCGTGAATGTTGGAGACTACAAGGTTTCCCAGACTGGGCATTTGACAAGGCTCAGAAGTAAATAGCAACAGTCAATTATACACACAAGCAGGAAACAGCGTGACCGTGAGTGTTATTGCTGCAATAGCAAAGGAATTGGAATAAAAGGAGAAAACAGTGGCAGAGAATGATTTTAATTTGTTGCCGTTGCTGGATTACATCAATCCTGCCACGGTAGACTACCAGACATGGATAAATGTGGGCATGGCCTTGAAGCACGAGGGGTATACGGCATCCGATTGGGACAATTGGTCACAAAATGATAGCCGGTACAAGAAATTTGAATGTTTTAAGAAATGGGATACCTTCAACGAAGAAGCAGGAACCATTGTAACAGGTGCCACGATTACCCAACTGGCAAAAAGAAAATGGTTGGGTGTCGCAATCTAGCTACGATAGCGAGAACGCGCATGAATTAGACTGGAACGATACCATCGACCGCGACTATAAGGTTATTGACAAGAATTGGATTGAAGGTAAGGAAATCCACGAGCCGACGATTTGGAATCCGGTGCAGGAAATCATCAAATACCTTGAGACACTTTTTTTGAAGCCAGCGAAAATGTCGGCTATGTGACCGAATGCTATCCAAAGAAAGACGATGAAACAGGCGAAATCGTCAAGTGGCTACCGACTAAGGGAGCCTATGACCGGACAGCTGGCCAGCTTATTAAAGAGTTGAGTCAGTGCAATGGCGATATCGGCGCGGTTCTGGGAGACTATCACGAAGAAGCTGGTGCATGGGTTCGATTCAATCCTATGGATGGAAAAAGGCGCAAAAAAATGAAAAACGTAACAGATTTCAGATATGCCCTGGTCGAATCCGACAGCATGCCAATCGACAAAGCAAAATGCCATCTACAAAAGAGCTTGAACTGCCGATTGCTGCTTTGGTTCACAGTGAAACAAATCCCTGCACGCTATCGTGAAAGTAGATGCTGGTAATTACGAAGAATATCGCAAGCGGGTTGATTATCTATACAAGGTCTGCCAGAAAAACGGAATCGTAGTTGATACCCAAAAACCGAAAATCCAAGTAGACTATCACGCATGCTGGGCTTTGTCCGAAAATGGCCAGAAGCAATTTCTAGTAGATACCAATATCGGTAAGGCTGACTGGGACGAATGGTACCAGTACATCGAAGACTTGAACGATGATTTGCCTGATCCTGAAGGATTGGCCGGTAGCTGGGATAACTTGCCAGAATTAGCTCCTGAGTTAATAAAAGGTGTCCTTCGTCAAGGTCATAAAATGCTGATTGCTGGTCCGTCCAAGGCTGGTAAGTCATTCGCTTTGATTGAGATGTCGATTGCGATTGCCGAGGGGAAGAAGTGGCTAGGCTGGGATTGTACGCAGGGGCGTGTCCTCTATGTCAATTTGGAGCTAGACAGACCGTCTGCCTTGCATCGTTTCCGCGATGTCTATCAAGCTATGGGATTGCCGCCACAGAATATCAGTAACATCGATATCTGGAACTTACGGGGCAAGACCGTCCCGATGGACAAGCTAGCACCTAAGCTTATCCGCAGAGCTTTGAAGAAGAATTACATCGCTGTCATCATCGACCCAATCTACAAGGTTCTGACTGGTGACGAAAACAGCGCAGATCAGATGGCACATTTTACGAATCAATTTGATAAAGTGGCCACTGAGTTAGGCTCTAGCGTTATCTACTGTCACCACCACTCAAAAGGTTCTCAAGGTGGCAAGAAGTCTATGGACCGCGCCAGTGGTTCCGGTGTATTCGCTCGGGATCCTGATGCGCTTATCGACTTAGTAGAGTTGGAAGTGTCAGAGGAATTGCTGACACAGCGTCTGAATCAAGCAGCGTGCGAAGTGTACAAGCAGGCTTTTGCAAGAGCGAAACAATGCCTATTACCAGCAAAATGTCGGCTTAGATGACCTCTTGAGCCCCTGCGCAGATGCGGACACATTTCGAGAAAGGTATCTCTGACGTGATGGCTCGGGCTCCTTATGTAGACAGGCTCGAAGAAGTTCGCAACAAGATTCAGATAGCTACTGCATGGCGAGTCGAAGGCACGCTCCGAGAGTTTGCTAAGTTCAAGCCAGTGAACATGTGGTTCAGCTATCCAGTACACGCGCTAGATGAATCAGGTGTGTTGGCGGATATCCAATTGGAAGAGACTACGCCAAATTGGAAAAAGAATCTAGATAGTAAAAAGGCAATGAGAAGAAAAAGAAGTCTGCTGATGAAAGATTCACTACTGCTATGGATGCATTATTCGACGGAATTAATCCGGTTGAATTGAGTGAAATGGTGGAATATTTTTCAACAGAAGACAAACCTGTTAGTGAAAAAACTATCAGAAGATGGGTCAAAAAAATAGAGATGATTTTGAAGTAAAAAACAATCAAATCACACCCAAAGAAGAGCCAGGGACAGAGTAGGGACAAGGACAAACCCGACAGACAAACCCGAGAGTGTCCCTCGGGAATGTCCTTGACTCTCAGAGACAAACCCGAGAGTGTCCCTGTGTCTCTGGAGTGTCTCTAGGGACAAAAGACAAACCCGAGGATGTCCCTGAGAAAAACGCACAACCATGCGGGTTTAAAGCTCTAGGGACAAACCCGAGAAACTCAGGGACAAAGCTAGGGACAGAATTCTTCTCTCTTCGAGAAGAAGAATTTAAGAAATGTCCCTGAAGGTCCATGGGTACATGAACAGGGACAAGGGGGCTATGCATCCGCCCCTTGTAACTCCCTGTAACCATGTCCCCTGACATGGACTTAACGCGAAATTAAAAAGAAAGGAAGCGTATTTTTAAAAATGTCTATTGAATTCTTTTTACCAATGCAAAAAATTCCGACGACGACTCACCAGCAAAAAAAGGTAAATGTCCAATTTGGTAAGCCAATCTTTTATGAACCAGAGGATCTAAAAAATGCCAGAGCGAAATTCGAGAGCTTGCTTGCCCAGCATGTGCCTCCTGATAAATTTAAAGGAGCGATTCGTCTGACGGTCAAGTGGTGCTTTCCTCGTATCAAAAAGCTACGACGGCCAGTACAAGACCACAAAGCCAGATACGGACAATTTGCAGAAGTTGCTCAAGGATTGCATGACAAAACTTGGCTACTGGCAAGATGATGCACAAGTGGCCAGCGAGATTGTCGAAAAGTTTTGGGCAGACACAGTCGGGATCTATATCAAGGCCGAGGAATTGCCATGAAGATTGACTACATCGATTTCTTTAGCAGGGTCATTCCTGAATGGATGGCGCGCAGCAATCAGAAAAGCCAAGAGGTCGGTTTTGGCTCGGACGCTTATTGGCTATGGGCAGTGTCGTCAATCGGAGAGATTTGCAAACAATACAATGATGATGAGCTGGTGACAGAACAATTTAGTTTACTCTTTAACTGGCTAGAAAAACAAGCGGGTTAAACTATGAAATATAGCAAACAACAAATGATTGAGAGTTTGAAACATTCAATCGAAGTGGCAGAAGAAAAGATTGAAGAACTGAAGAAACCAAGTCAGAAGTCAGCGGTGCACATGAGAGCTGCTGAAAGAGATTTTTTTGGAGGCAGAAGATAAAAAAATATAAGGAACAGTTGAAGGAGTTGGAAGATGAATAAGCAGGAATTGATTGAGACGATCAAAAAAATGAACCTTATGAAAAAAGGTATTTTTGTAGACACAATAAAAATTCAATAGAAATTGGCTGTTAAGAAAAAAATAGAACAACTAGACGAACCAGAAACAGGTCACGCAGACGAAGCACCTCGTTATGTTAAGAACATACTAGCAAGATTACGAGAATTGCCATTGCATGATAGAGAGGTCTGGCTTAAAAGCTATCATGGGTGAATTTGAACAAGATTTCAGTCGTGCAAAATGGCGTGAGGGTTACGAGCAAGGTAAAGTTGAAGGCATGATTGAACGGGAAAAAGTCAAAATTCCGCAGTTTGTGGCGGATTATATAGAATTTAAAAAGACATATGATTTTCATGTTTATGGAGCGATGAGAGAGATTGAAGATCATTACGATAAGAGAGTACCTGAGTGGTTTTATGAAGGCAATGTTGAAAAAAATTCTGTCTTGCATGGATTCTAGGCTACGAGGTCGAGAAAACAAAGTATGTAGTGACCGATGGCAATCATTTGTATTTTTAAAGGTTATCAAGAAGATGTTGATATTGTCATACTAGCGGATGAACAACCTGGCACGATGGATTATGTCAAGAAATTTGACACAAAGGAAGAAGCTCAAAAAGCTGCAGATATTCTTGGTTGGAAAGTACAGGAGGTGGAGTGATGAGTTATGATTTGGAAATCTTAGCGAAAATAGAAAACGGAGATTATATTTGTATCGCTGAACCTCGATATAGTTCTCCAACTTACAATCTTGGAAAAATGTTCAGAGTTGCTATGAACTGGGATTTCAAACAAGACACCACGTACAACATTGCTGATATTTTTAGATAATATCCAACGCGGTATATCTGAGTTAGAACGGTACCCTGAAAAAGTATACTCAGTATGAACCTGAAAACAAATGGGGAACAGTCAGCGGTGCGCTAGAAGTTTTGAAGTCGTTGAAAGAGTGTATTTTAGAACAAGATATTGATACGAAGTATCTATATATGAGATGGTAATGTGAAACGACCAAACAGATATCCATATACAAGAAGTCAGTGGGAAGAAGAAAAACGTTGATTATTTCACATACGAGGACGGTAGTTATTTTACAAGTCATGTTTTAAAAAATAGACTTACTAGAGAAATTAATAGCAAGGAGTAGAGTGATGGTACAAACACTTGAACAAGCTACAAAAAAACTGAAAGCAAACGCATAAAAAAATCCCTGCGAAAATCAGACCGTTCGATGTAGGTTATCGAATAGTAAACGAATATGGTCAAGCGCTCGCTTTAAGAAATGGGGCAAGTATATTTGCCTTTGCCTTCACTTGCTGAAAAAGCCATAAAGAAAGAGTTTGGGAAAAAAACGATCCAGATTTTTGATATTGAAAAAGCATTCTGTTGAAGAGGTTGCTATTATCAATTTAAGTAAATTTCATAGTTATTTTGAGGAGGTGGAGTGATGTCTCTAAATAAAAACACGAAAACGTTTGATTAGGAAGTATCGTAAAATGTTTAACAGTTACCCCATAGGTATTAAAAATCAGTACAGATGGAGGGAATACTTTTTTCGCTATGGGGAGAGTTTTTCGAAACTTTTATTCCAAAATGCGAGTGTTGTAAAAATCCGGGAGTATTAATGCAAGTAAATTACAATCTGGTGATATTTATTTTTAGAAACTTTGAAATAAATATTAGTCAAGGGTTTACTAAAGAAGAATTCAATGAACTGAATGGTGGTGTTTTTGTGATGATGAAAATGACAAGATCAAACAGATACCCGTACACACAGAAGTCAATGGATTAGAACAACTGTTAATTATTACACGTATGATAGCATTGTTTATTTTTCGCAACACGTTTTAGAAAATAGACTTACTGGAGAAATTAAGATTGAGGAGGTGAAAGATTGACGATAAACATCAAACAACGATTAAAAGCTTTGCAGTATATAGATATCAAAGCGAAGTCAAAACACCAGGAAATCATCAGCCTGAAATCGAGCATCTTGCGAGGGCAGCAGTTTAATAATATGCCAAAGTCGAAGAATAACAAAAACCAATCAGAAGAATTAAATGTTCTGATTATTGATAAATCAGAACAGCTATATCAAGAAATTCAGGACTTGTATAAAGAACGTGATGAGCTGGTGCAAGCGATCGAGTCGCTAGACGATCCGGTAGAAAATATCGTGATGCGGTTATTTTACATCAATGGTATGACATGGAATGAAGTCGGCGCTAAGCTAAAATACAGTAGAGGTGCTATTCAAAAAAATTAGAAAGTCTGCCTTTGAAAAATTTATCTAAAAATTGTGAACGAAGTGAACTAAAGTGAACTTTTAATGTGATATTATGGTATTGTCAGCAAGTACGATAAAAACGGATTGATGACTCCTGTAATGTTTAACGGTATCAGGGTAGTAGGCTGGTGATTTCCTCTTTGTATTATTTAGTTCAAAACTCTGGTATCGTTATTTATTTAAAACTAAAAAAATGGTCGGCAGTAGCGACCGGACCTTGCATGATTGCGTAGCTAATTTAAGTTATAAGCTGGGCGGTTTGATTCCGCTAGAGGTTTTTAAATGACTACAAAAAAATAAAAAAACGAATGCGATAACTAATCAATGAGCAAGGTTGTAGTCGGCTTGCTTTTAAAAAACAAAAAAAGGCTTTTTAGTGTAGCGGTAACACAACAGACTCCAAATCTGTTATCGCGGGTTCGATTCCTGTAAAGCCTGTGAGAGGTCTTCATTAAGTCACACAAGCGTGTGGCTTTTTGTTATATCTGAACCGCGGATAAAAAGAAAGGGAATGATGAAGCCACAAAAACTTACAATTTTTAAACGGCAGAAGAAGCTCAGTGGATTTTGATAAACGCAACGAGGAATATACTGAGTATAATCGCACTCGCTGGAAGTACGATAAGGATATTAAAAGGTTTTTACAATTCATCTATCTGGAAGCGAACAAGTCAGCAAGTATTGCTTGAAGCGAATTATATCTGTAGCGATGTGCGGAGGTGAAGCAACAATGACTGACCATATTGTCAGCGTAAAGAAAGATTGGTCGAAGCGATTAGATAGAAGTAATCTTCAAGCAAGTTGTAAGAAATGTAATGACAAGAAAGCAATCAAAGAGAAGTATTCTTATTGATTGTGTAGTAAATAACAGAAATAGATATCAAAAAAAGCGAACGAAAAACAGAACTTAAAAAGGGCGAATCGGTCGGAAATGCACGGGAAAAATGATGGAAATACCCCTATTATTTAGAACGGGGGTAGGTATTGTTCGGATATAAGAACGCTGCCCTCTTCTGTGCAAAAAAATTCCGTTTTTGAAATCTTTAAACTCTAAAAAAATAATGTAAAGGAGGTGCCACATGGGACGGAAAATGAAGATAGTTGAAGCCACAAAAAGTCATCTAACGAAAGAAGAAAAAGATAGCTAAAAAAACTATACAGGACAAGGCTTCAGATGGCTTGGATGCATTACAACTAACACCGCTAAAAACACTTTTGATCCGATTGCGAAAGCAGAATACAAACGAGTCATCAATGATCTGCGAAAGCTACCCCTAAGAAATCTAGATAGAGCCGTTTTTAGAGAGCTACTGCACCTGGTATGCAGTCTATAAAGAAATATCTCGTGGACTGCAAAAAAGAAGGGTATGTGTACGAAACGGAGAGCGGGAAGATTCTCCCTAACAAAATGTTGTATAGCTTAGAACGTGCTACGACTAACTTAATGAAGGCTGCATCGCAGTTAGGTTTGACGGTTGACAGTCGTATGAAATTATATGTTCCACAAGTAGAAGAAAAGAAAGAGAGTATTTTTGATAAATTTGGTAGTTAGGGAGGTGATTCTGTGGAAGACGTAGCTTATCAGTATGCTTTCGAGAGTCGTAAGTGGAGAAATCATAGCCAGCAAGAAAGTTATAAAAAAGCTTGTAAGCGACATTTAAGAGATTTGAAGCGTATGGATGATGAAGATTTTCCATATATTTACTTACCTGACAAAGCAAAAAAATCCGATAGATTTTATCGAAATGCTCCCAGATGTCAAAACCGGCAAAACCATACCCACTGGCCGACTTTCAAAAATTCATTTTATCGAGTTTGTACGGTTGGCGAAAAAGTCCGATACATCGATAAGGCGATTCAAAAAAGCTTTAATCAGCTTGGCCAGAAAGAATGGTAAGACTATTCTCGTAGCGGGGATTGCCCTGTACGAGTTTTTTTATTTGGTCGGAACCCTGCAATGAGCCGTCAGTTATTTTGTACGGCAAATGACCGTTCTCAAGCCCGTATCGCTTATGATATGATCCGTAAGCAGTTGGATGCTCTTAGGACGAAAAATGAAGACATCAGAAAGGCTACGAAGATAGTACGTGATGAACTTCGAAATTTGAATGATGAGAGCTATGTGCGTGCATTGAGTCGTGAGACTGGTGCAGTCGACGGTTTTGAACCGTATGTTGGTATCTTAGATGAATTTGCAGCATCTAAAACTAATGAAATGATTGAGCTTCTTGAATCTGGTCAAGGTCAGCTTGACAATCCATTGATTTTGATTATCTCAACTGCTGGACTTGATTTGAACGTTCCAATGCACACTATTGAGTATGCGTATATTGAAAAACTTTTGGATGAAGAAGTTGAGAATGATGAATACTTTGCCTTCATTGCTGAACAAGACAATGAAGAGGAAATCGCAGACGAAAAGAACTGGATAAAATCAAATCCAATTCTTGAAGTTAAAGCGCTACGTAGCAAGATGATGGACTATCTACGAAAAACGTAGGAAGGTATCACTTGAGACTGGCACTGTGAATGAAGTTCTAGTTAAGAACTTCAACATGTGGAGACAATCCTCTGAAGAGTCCTATATGGACAAAGAAAGCTGGGCGAAAGCTAAGATTGAACCACCTGATACAAGAAAGCGTAGAGTTTGGTTAGGTGTAGACGTAGGTAGGTCTAGCGACTTATTCTCTATCTCTCCGATGGTTATGATGGATGATTATTGGTATGCAGATAGCTTTTCTTTTGTGGCCACGAAATATGGCTTAATCGCGAAAGAAAAAAGAGACGGTGTTTCTTATACTAACTTAGAAAGAATGGGAGAGTGTGAGATTACTACGCTGGAAAGTGGTGTTATCGATGATGAACGTGTGCTTGAAAAAAATCGAGGAAATGGTATACCAAAAACGAGTGGGAGTTGCAAGGTATTTACTTTGACCCTTATCAATTTGGTTCGCTATTGACTATGATAGAGAAACGACACCCAGAATGGCCATTAGTCCAGATACCACAAACAACCATGGTCTTGAATATGCCTACGAAACAATTCCGCGATGATGTCCGACAAGGTAAAATCAAACACAGTGGTAATCAGTTGCTAACTATGGCAATAAACAACGCCTATACTAGAGTTGATAATAACGGTATGAGGATTGATAAAAAAATAAAAACAGTAATAAAAATCGATCCTCTGGATGCGTTATTAGATGCTTATGCTGCTTGTTATTTAGAACCATTCGATGGAAGTGGTTATTGGACGAATGAGAAAATTCTGGAAGGAGGTTCGCTATTTTGAAAATACTGGAACATATTCACACAATTTTATTGTTAATCGGTTTAATGTTTTTGATTTACGGTTTATTTTTGATTGGGGATGTAATAGGATATATAGCCACAGGCTTGATTCTTTTGTTTTTCTCGGAGCGTATATTGATAAAAACAAAACAACCTTGAAAAAGCCTTACAGAATTTGATATAATAAGCTGATTTCAGGAGGTTATATCATGACAAAAGAACAAGTAAAACAACCAGAACAACCACTTTATAAAAAACCTTTATTCTGGACCACCATATTGCTTGGATTTCTTTCTTTTTTTCTTATGATTATGGTTTTTGTAGTCGATTCACATTATGTTGAATTGACAAATGCATTAGCAAAGCATAATTTGTATTATAGTTCGAAGGATAAAGATATCTATACCAAGGTTTCGAGCAGTGAACAGACTACATCATCTTCGTCTTCAACATCAACGACATCTATAAAAAAATGGAGAAATGTTCAAGGTTGATATCTCGGATGAATACGCTTGGATGAAAGCTTTTGCTGCAATAAAAAGGAGAAGTTATTTCATGGTCAGATATGCTTATTGTTAAAAACACAATATACGTTTGCACTAGATAAAATGCTCCAATTGACCGACAACCCAACTGAAGAACAAAAGAAAGCTGTCGAGAATGGAAAAGATATAATGGAACAGACGGTTAATTTCTATAAGAATGCAGAACATTACGATAGAGAATTATCAAAAGAAGAAAAAAGTATCATTCTTTTCAAATATAACAGAAATGATGAAAGTAGTTTATTTGTTTACGAAAGAACATTAATCGTCAAAGCGCCTGTTGGTGCTTTTTTTATGCTCAAAAAAACAGAAAGGAGGTGAGAAAAATAAATGACTTTTTCAATCTTTAGGTTCGTCAAAAACTATCTTATGACGATTATATCTCTTCGGTTATCTCTGGTAATTCAAGTCCTGAATATACTGGTATATCTGCTTTTAAAAAAATAGCGATGTCTTGACTGCAATATCTATCATAGCTGGTGATGTTGCTCGTTTTCCATTATTAAAAAAGGATTTAATGGGGAATATTGAACAAGATGAAGATATGAATTATCTACTGAATGTCAAATCCACAAGTAACACATCAGCAAGACAATGGAAGTTTGCAATGACCGTCAATACAATCTTGACTGGTAATTCATTCTCTCGTATTCTACGTGATCCAATCAGTGGTAAACCATTAGAATTTCAATTCTTTAGACCGTCTGAAACGACTGTCGAAGAAACCAACGATCATGAATTGATTTATACATTTCGTGACCGTCTAAATGGCAAGGAGATTGTATGTAATGCAGAAGATGTCATCCATTGGAAGTTCTTTAGCCACGATACTATCTTGGGTAGGTCTCCGCTATTGTCTTTAGGTGATGAAATTAGCTTACAAAACGGCGGTCTGAATACCCTGATTAAATTCTTCCGTGATGGTTTCTCAAGTGGGATTATCAAATTAAAAGGCGCTCAGTTGAATGGTGAAGCAAGGCAAAAGGCCCGTATGGACTTTGAAAAGATGCGTGAAGGCTCGACTGGTGGCAGTCCTTTGGTATTTGACGATACCCAAGAATATACACCGCTCGAAATTGATACGAATGTCTTGCAGTTGATTACATCAAACAACTTCTCGACTGCACAGATTGCCAAAGCTTTGCGAGTTCCTAGTTTCAAGCTAGGGAGTAAACAGCCCCTAACCAGTCTGTCGCACAGTTGACGGAAGACTATGTAACTAATGATCTTCCGTTCTATTTTCGATGCAATCACAAGTGAATTGGCCTTGAAAGTATTCGATGATGAAGAGCGCAGGAAGTATCGTGTTGAATTTGATACTCGTAGCGTGACTGGTAGAAATGTAGATGAGATTGTAAAACTTGTAAACAATCAAATCCTAACACCTAACCAGGCTTTGATTGAACTTGGTAAGGAACGTTCTACTGATCCAAATATGGACCGTTACCAGTCGAGTTTGAACTATGTCTTCTTGGACAAAAAAAGAAGAATATCAAGCAATGAAAGGAGGTGAGACAAAGGATGCCAAAGAGAATCAAGATGAAAGGTCCACTGATTCCGAATAATAGCCAAGATGCTTATGACTATTTTTGGCTTGAAGCAGTCAGCGCTAAAAGCTATCACAGATTCTTTCCCAGAAGACCATAGCGATATCGTTTTGGAAGTTAATTCAAACGGTGGTCTTGTAACTGTCGGGAGTGAAATCTATACAGCTTTAAAAAGTTATCCAGGACACGTAACTGTTGAAGTAACAGGAATGGCAGCAAGCGCTGCTAGTGTTGCAATCATGGGAGCTGACAAGGTGCTTATCAGTCCAACAGCGCAGATTATGATTCACAAAGCACTGTATGGTTATGTATCTGGTAATAGTGATGATTTAGACAAAGCTTCTAATGCGCTTAAATCTAGCGACCGAGCTATTGTGAATGCGTATGTTGCTAAAACTGGATTGGAAGAATCAGTTATCATCAATATGATGAAAAATGAAACCTTTATGTCAGCTAGTGAAGCAGTTGAAAAAGGCTTTGCAGATGAAGTGATGACCTTTGATGATATTGGTGCAGTAGCGAGCCTAGAAAAATGGATTGTTACCACAAGCAGTTATTGATGACTTCTACGCTAACCGTAGCAAGCGTAAGTCTGAAATCCAAAAATATGCTACGAGAAGTCGAAAAAGAAGAATTACTCAGAGGGTCTCTAGGCTCTCTTTTTGTACCAAAAAAGGAGAAAAGAAGGTATGTTTAAAGAAAAAAATGAAACAACTCAAGGCACAGATTTTTTTAACATTGGTGCTGAAATTACTGCAAAAACTGAAGAATTGAAATCTGTTTTGAATGCTGATGATCTTGAAAAAGCTCGTGAAATTCGTGCTGAAATTGAAGTATTAAAAACGCAAGAAGCTGAAGCTATGAACAATTTGAAGACTTATGAAATCGCAGAAGAAGGAGCTGGTGCGCAAGCGACTGGCGAAAAACACGAAGTAAAAACAGAAGGTAAAACTTATCGTGAATCTGTAAACGAGTTTATCCGTTCAAAAGGTCGCATTCGAAATGAGGGCCTTCGTTTTGAAGGTCAGGATGAAGTGCTTGTCCCTATGAATGAGGCAGTCAACCAAACACAAGATGGATTGAAGAAAGACAAAACTGAAAAAGTAACTAGCAAAGAAATTGTTACTACACCAATTCGTGAAGTCAAGACCGTTCTTGACCTTAAACAATTTGTGACAATTCACAAAGCATCTAAGGGTGAGGGTTCATATCCTATTCTTAAACAAGCTACATCTAAGATGGCCAGCGTAGAAGAACTAGAAAAAAATCCAGCTCTTGCTAAGCCAGAATTCACAGATGTTACATGGAAGGTTAAAACTTATCGTGGCGCTATTCCACTTTCACAAGAAGCAATCGACGACGCAGATGTTGACTTGCTTTGCAATCGTTGTTGAAGCAGCTAACCAAATTAAGGTTAATACTACTAACGATGCAATTGGTGGTGTTTTGAAAAACATTTGAAGCAAAAGAAGCAGCTGATTTAGATGCTATTAAAAGCAATCTTGAACGTCAACCTCGACCCAGCATACAACGTATCATTCGTAGTTTCACAAAGCTTCTACCAAAAAACTTGACACTTTGAAAGACAAGAACGGTCGCTACTTGCTTCAAGATTCTATCGTTTCTGCATCAGGAAAAGCATTCCTTGGTCATCCAGTGTTTGTAGTCGCTGATACTGCCCTTGGCGAAGCTGGTGAAGCCAAAGCCTTTGTAGGTGATGTGCAACGTGGTGTGCTTTTTGCTGACCGTGTAGACCTTGGTCTACGCTGGACTGACAATGAAATCTACGGTCAATACTTGCAAGCAGTTGTGCGCTTTGATGTGAAGAAAGCAGATGAAAAAGCTGGTTACTTCGTAACTATGCCCTAATACGCCCCCAATTAGTGGGGGTGTCTCACGGTCAGCGGTAACTCTAGCAGTACCAACCGCAAGTAGCACCAAGCAAGAAATCATGGATTATCTAGATAGTAAGAACATCAGTTATAATCCATCGGCTAATAAATCGGAGCTTCTAGCTCTAGTAGTTTGATAGGAGGTATCTATGCCTGTTAAACAAGAATTATTAGAGAGTGTAAAAGCTTTTATTGCAAAAATCGATTATGATTTCGAAGATGAAATTATCAAAGAAAATGATTGAGTCAGCATAAGAACAAATCTGCTTCGCTATCAATGCCAATGCGAAGCCAGAGGATTTTGAAAACTATGCTAAGTTCCGACTTGCTGTCAAAAAGCAAGTTAAAGAAGAGTATGAACATCGTGGGATGTCAGCAGATAGCATGCGCTATCCATTAGCAAATGGTGTCCTGAACATTATCCATCAACTTCGAACAAGGAGGGAAGTCAATGCGGACACGTAATATGAATGTTCGCATTACTTTTTTTAAAAAGAGTAGGTGGACAAAAATGAAGATGGAGAGGTGCTAGATTTCGAAAAAAAGGACCTGTATTCTTGTTGGGCAGAAGTTTCAAAAAAACCTCTATCAAAGATTTTTCGTGAAAAACGCGACGGTCACGAAAGCTAGTGGTCTGTCAGAGCACAAAGACACCAAAACATTCTTAATTCGTCATCTACCAAAGCTTCCTTTTGACAATTCTTGTTATGTAGAATTTGATGGCAATGAATATCAAATCATTGCTATTGAGCGCGACTATGCTAACAAGGAAATTGATTTAATCAAGGGAGTGATGGTGTCATGACGAAAGGTTTGGATCTTTGTCTTGATAATCTTACGAAGCTAGAAGCTAAAGCGCCAAGAGTTGCTCGTGAAGCTGTCACAGAGGTAGCTCAAGTGTTCAAGAAAGAGCTTGAAGTAAATACTCCTGTATCTGATGAACTTACTCTCACTCGATTGAGTGAAGATATAAGAATCAGTAATTTCAAAGGGGAGGAGATGCTCCTTCGAAGGATATTGGTTATGGTCGTGCTACTGGCTGGCGTGCGAGATATCCAGATAGTGGAACAATCTATCAGAAAGCACAAGACTTCGAGGAAAAAGACTATTAACGCAGTCACTCCTCGAGCTGAATCAATTTATAAATCAAAAAAATGAGGGAGGTGTTGGGTAAATGATTGCTGAAACTGAAGCTTATAAGCGCTTAGTAGCAGATGAAGAATTAAATAAACTCTTCGATCAGTTTAGGGGTAAGGAGTTCCCTGGTTACAAACAAGGTATCTTTACTTATGATATTCCTGAAAAACCTACAAACTTAAAAACAAAAAAAGAACTTGCTCCGTTCGCAAGAATTTATTTAACTTACGAAGCACCTCACAAGTATGCAGATGATGAAATCATCTCGACGGAACAACGTATCACAATCAATTTTTTTGGTGTAAGAATGCTAAACAAGCGGATCGGATTGCTAAAAAGAATGGATGCGGTACTAGAAAGTAGTGGTTTTGAACGCTACACAGCTAATGAGAAACCTCGATACATGGATGACGATATTGGATTGTTAATGAACGTCCGAAAATATCGTCTTTTTGATTGGAGCAATCTCGAAGAAATGAAAGGAAAATAAATAAATGTCTAAAGTTAAATTTGGCTTACGTGGTTTTGAATATGGGGTTTTGAACTCTCAAAAACCTTGTCACAGGTGAAACTAAAAAAATCCCAGGAATTAAATCAGCAAAACTGGATATCACAAAATGAATTGAACACTATTACAGCAGATGATGGACCATACGTTGTATTGTCTTCTGGTATCACTGGAACAACTCTTGAAGTATCATGGTTGGATTTGGGTAGTGATGCTCGTAAAGACTTCTATGGCATTACTGTTGAAAATGGTGTTGAAAAGTACAGCAAGAAGATGACACCAAACGATATCGCTTGCTTGTTCCGTACCACTGGCGACGACGGTAAAGGTATCTGGGTTGGTCTTCTCAAAGGTAAATTCTCACTTCCAGGCATGGATTTGGAAACTAAAGACGGTTCACCAGATCCAAAAAACGATACGGTATCTGGAAGCTTCGTAGCTCGTGGAGACGAAGACGAAGGACTTGTGATTGTAGTTGGTCGTGAAGACAACCCACAATTCCAAGAAACTGAATTCCGTAAACTCGTCTTCCCAAAGTCGTAAGCGGTTCCAGTTCCGAACGAACAGTAACCGCTGAATCAGGCGCAGTAAGGCAAAATGCATAAGGATAGGCTTGGTTATTCCAAGCCTATATTTTTAAGGAGTAAACAATGTTTGAAATTAAATTTAAAAAAAGGTGGGGTTCTAAAAAGAATTCTCTAAAGATTATGTCAATGTCGAGGACAATCTTCTGGCGTTAGAACACCAAGTTCGTCAAACTGCTTTGTACGAAAATAAGGAAGATTTGCTAAACCCTGCCAAACATCGCGAGTTGAACGAAGCGTATCTTGATATGTTCGTTAAAATGTACGGTGAGCAGTTCGATGCAGATGATTTGAAGGGCGCAAGTGTTGAAACGCTTGAAATTCTGAATGAACTATATCTAGCAGCGCTCGGCGGAAAACAAGAAGAAAAAGAGACCACCGAGGGAAAAAAGAAGAAAAAGGGCTAAGCCCTAAAGAAGCTCAAAATAATTTATTAGTTTGGGTTCAATCTCTAATGAGTCAAGGATACACGATTCATGACATTAAAAAGCATGCGACTTTCAGATTTCGATTTGATGGTGCAAGCTTTAGAAATAAAAAGAAAGCAAAGAGGAAGAAGAGACGACCCTTGACAAGGCCTTTTCCATTCCTTTTTGGGTAGAAAGGAGAATGAATGGCAAGTAATATTGGTGAAATAGTCGCTACCGCTACCTTGGATGTCGCTCCTTTTCAGTCAAATGTCGGGAGGTTAAAGACCTATTTAAAGGGTGTTGATAACTCTCTGAAAGCGATGGAGAACAACTTCAAAGGCGCTGGCAAGAATGTCAGCAACTTAAAGTCTCTCTTATCACAGACCGGTTCAGCTCTAGGCTCTTACCAAAAATTGCTAAGTTCACAAAGCGAACGATATAACCAACTAAAAGCTAGTATTGGAGATGTTTCAACTGCAACTGCTGAACAAAAGCAGAAGTTAGTTGAAGCAGGTGCTAGCATGACTGCGACTGCTGCTAAAGTTGCAGAATTGCAAAATCGCTATGAACAGTTGGCGAAATCTATGCGTCAAGCTTTATATCGATGATAGTGCATTTACTAAATTTGGAAAAAGTGCACTGGAAGTCAGTGAAAAATTCAGTAAAGTTGGTAAAGAGATTTCTGGTTTTGGTTCTGCATTAACCAAAGGAGTTACTGCTCCAATTGTAGCTGGTGCAGGTATCGTGTTAAAGGCTGCGATTGATTATGAATCAGCGTTCGCAGGAGTTAAGAAAACAGTGGACGAAACAGCGACGGTATCTTACCAAAAAGTTATCAGACGGCATCCGTCAGATGGCTAAAGAACTGCCAGCCAGTGCGGTAGAAATTGCCAACGTTGCTGAGGTAGCAGGTCAGTTAGGTATTAAAACAGAAGATATTCTCTCATTCTCTCGTACTATGATTGATATGGGAGAGTCAACTAACTTAAGTGCTGAAGAAGCTGCAACAGCAATCGCAAAAATTGCCAATATCATGGGGTTGACATCGGATGAATATTCAAAGTTTGGTGCATCCGTGGTGGATTTGGGTAAATATAGTTGCCCAGCTATTGAGAAATCAGTAGCTTAAAATAACGGTCAAAAATCGGTGAAAACTAAGTCTAAATAATAGCTTGCTACTACTGAATGTGATATAATAGTAGTATGAAAAAAAGCTAACAAATGAAGAATATATCAAAAAGGTTACAAAAATAAGCACGGTAATGAATATACGTTACTAACACCTTATAGAACAATGAAAGAAGAAATCATTGTCAGACATGAGGGGTGCGGTGAAATTTTAAGTACAACACCAGATAGGCTGTTAAAAGGTGGGTGTATAAAATGTGGTTATAAAAAATGAAAAAAGGCTCAAAGAAAAACCAATGAGCAATTTTTTTAGAGGAGGTATCAACTTCCTACAACGGTATGTATCGATTAGTTGATACATACATAAACAACACCACGAAATTAAAATTTTATCACAAAGAATGTGACTGCTATTTTTATGCAACTCCAAGAGATTTTTTACAAGGCAAGGCAGGGTGTCCTGCTTGTAAAAACAAGAGGATTTCAAAAAAGCGTGACAAAAAAACACATGAATACTTTTTGGAGCTTCTTGGTGACAGTTTAGGCGAAGAATATCAAATCCTTTTCAAAGTATAAAAAACGCAAGAACCAAGATGAAAGTAAAACATAATGTTTGCGGACTTGAGTTCTTTTCAACTCCTCCTCATATTTTAGAGGGGAAAAGATGCCCCGAATGTTGGAAGAATGAGTTAAGCCTTGAAAGAAGAAAAACACACGATAGATTTTGTCGTGACCTTGGAGCAACTTGGTTTGATGACTACGAACTTCTTAATGAGTATGAATCTCAAAAAGATAAAAAGTTAAGGTGAAACACAAGCATTGTGGGAACGTTTTTCGATGTTTTGCCAGACAGCCTTCTCAGAGGCAGTGGTTGTCCAAGATGTAAAAGAAAGTAGAGGAGAAAAGAAAGTATCTTGTCTTTTTAAAAGAAAAAAGGATACAATTTTATTCCTCAATTTAAATTTTCTGATTGCATTTATAAGAGTAAATTACCGTTTGATTTTGGTGTATTAGATAAAAGAAAAACAATGTAATTTTTGTTAATTGAATATCAAGGGATACAACATTATAAACCTGTATCGGTCTTTGGTGGGTTAGAATCTTTTCTAGAACGGCAAAAAAGAGACTCAGTGAAAAGAGAATACGCAAAAGCGAAAGGTATCCCCCTGGTTGAAATCAAATATGACGAAAACATTGAAGAAAGAATAAAAGAATTAGATAAGTTAATACCGAGGTAAATTGAGTGATTAAAAAAACTCAATCACCGTAGAGCATAGGAAGTGAACCTATGCTTTTTGTTTACTCAAAAAGCATAGAATATAATCTTCCCACGAGTGACCGTCACCTTAACGAGTAATGTCGAAGGTGAAAATATATGCCGAACTTACGGGAAACCGTAAGAAGTAGAGGATAAAAAGCCTTTACGGTAACAAATGAACAATTTCGCCACGACTGAAAAAGATATCGTAGAGATGACCAACCGCTTAGCCGCAGGTGGTAAGCTGGCTGGATTAAGCACAGCGGATATCTTAGGTCTTGCTACGGCTATGAGTTCAGTTGGTATTGAGGCCGAGGCAGGTGGTACTGCTATGACTCAGACACTAACTGCCATTGGTAATGCAGTTTCATTGACAGGAAAGGGAGCAGCAGATGACTTAAATCTTATTGCTAAGACTGCAGGAATGACATCAGAGGAATTCCAACAGGCTTGGAAAGAGAAACCTGTTGTCGCTTTTGCAATCCTTTATTAAGGGACTTCAAGAAGCACAAGATAAAGGCGTGAACATGAACGCTATTTTGATGCAGCTTGGCATGACAGGTGTTCGTCAAAGTAACATGCTAAAATCTTTGGCACTGGCTTCAGATAAGATGGGTGCAGCAGTACAGCGTTCTAATCAAGCATGGAAAGAAAAATACTGCCTTAACTAACGAAGCAAACAAACGCTACGAGACTACTGAGTCTCAACTACGGATGTTTAAAAAAACCAGTTGACAGACATCGCGATTGAGTTTGGTGGACCTCTTATCAAGGCCCTTCGAAACGCACTTGATGCAGCAAAGCCGTTGATTAGTGGATTAGCAGATTTGGCTAAAAAGTTCAGCTCACTATCAACAGAACAACAACAAAACATTATCAACTGGGGGTTGGCAGCGGCAGCTATCGGACCTGTTCTTAAAATCTTAGGCGGTGGTATCTCTGTTGTTGGTGGATTTGTAAAAGCTATCAGTGGACTATCCCAAAGGGATTGGTATTTTAAGCGGTTCTTTTAAATATCTAAAAAGATTTTGGTGGCGTAGCAAGTAGTCTGAAAGCAGTAGCTGGTTCGGCTGGTGCAGTGGAAACTGCAGTAGCAGGGGCAAGCACAGGGACTGGTTTGCTCGGTAGCGCCCTTGGATTTTTGGCGACCCCAGTGGGGTTAGCTACTGTGGCTTTAGTTGCTGTAACTGCAGCAGCTGCATATTTTGCAAATAAAAGCCTATGAAGCAAGACAACGTGCTCAAGAATGGGGCGCTAGTGTCAGCAAAGAACAAGCTGGTCAACTTCAAAAACTTTAAGGATAAAGTGGACGAAGCGAATCAAGCTATGACAGTCTTTGGAACAAGTTCAGATGGGATTGATAAAGTTACGACTGCAGTCCAAAAACTAGCAACCGAAATTCAAAAAAATTAGCTGACGAAAACTTAGCAAAGGACATTGATTTAGCTCATAAGTTGAGGCTTGAGCGAAGAGACGATCCAACAAATTTCTAGCCATGCTGACCAAATTAAAAAAACAATGTTCAACAAATGTCTGATGAAGTCATTCAGATTTATCAAAAATGCTGCGAACAATCATCGTAAGCTTTCCGAGGAAGAGAAAGCAATTGTGCTATCTAATCAGAATGAACTAATTAATACTCAGTTGGAGTTGATGGAGTATTCTGGTGAAGAACGCATTAACATGATAAAGGCTTTCAACGGTCAAGCTGATGAATTGAATACAGAACAGCTTAAAAAAGCCACTGAATTAACTGAGAAATGGGCGAAAGAAGAACAAGCTTCTTATAAAGAACGCTTGGACGGATACAAGAAGCTCATGGAACAAATCAAAGGCGAGGATGAAAAAAATCTGTTAAAGCTCGTGCTGAGATTAAAAGCAAAATAGAGCAGTTGGAAGCTGAGCACACAGCTAAAATGGAAGCATATAGCCAGAAATGGAATGATCTGCAAGGTAGACTTTTAAAAACCTTGAAAGTTAGTCCGGAAACAATGGCAGGTATCATGAATCAGCTTAAATCACGAGCTGAAGAAATAGGATTGACCTACGACGAAATGGCTATCAAATTCCAAAAATACCTTCTCAAAAGTTCAAGAAGGTCATAGTATGTGGGCAAAAACTGGTAAAAGATGTAGCTGAGTCTATGAAGCTTGCAAACACCCAGTGGAATTCCATGGTTTGGGATGAAAAGACTGGCCAGTTAAAGACAAATGCAGTTGAAGAAATTCAAAAGGCCCTTGAAGCAGAAGGCGGATGGGATGCTATGCAGTTCATTCTTAAAGAAGCAAATCTTGAAACTAACGCTCGTTTGACAATTGGTGAAGCTTTAGTAGCGAACGGTCAATGGGAACAGCTTTCTCCTGAGCAAAAAGAATTGATCGTTAATGGTAAGCCTGCGGTACAAGCTATCTTAGATAGCAAAGAGATGATGGCACAATGGAATGCTTTGCCTGCTGAAGTAAAAAGAAATACTCGGGAAAAAAATGAAAGTTTTTCTACGAAGTGCAGAAGGCGCTAGACAAGCGCTAACTCAATGGAATTTAATGACACCGAGTGAGAAAGCATTAACTTTAAAAGATTTAGCTAGTAACGATATTAAGGTAGTCCAAGGTCGTATCGATATGATGACTGGTAAGCAATTACCAATCGAAGCGATTGACAAGACACCAAGTACAGTTGAATCTGTACTTTATGGCGTAAATTCCATCAAACAAGAGAGTCCGATTGCTATCAATGCCAATGATAATACCGCAGAAGCATCTCAATCAGCAAATTCAAACGTGAACGCTCCTTACCAAGCTAGTCCAATTGATATCAACGCAGTAGATTTAACTGAAATCCTTCTTCTGCTGCAAGCGCAGGAGTGAACGCAGTTAAGCAAAATAGTCCGATTGATATCAATGCGACAAACCAAACCCAAGGAGAGGCTAACGCTGCAAGTAATGCAGTCAATGCAGTTAAGCAGAATGGTCCGATAAGCATCAATGCTCAAGATAATACAAGTAGTGTAATCAATAGCGTGTGGGCAGGATTGGCATCTTTGCCAGCGGTTAAATTTATTGATATCATCACAAGGAAATTCACCGAGCACCACGCCAAAGGTACGGACAATCACCCTGGTGGTCTTGCGACGGTTAATGACCAACGGGGGACACTCTATAAAGAGTTGATTACATTGCCAGATGGAACATCGTTCATCCCAGAAGGACGCAACGTGGTCTTACCATTGCCACCGGGCACAAAGGTTTTGCGAGCTGGTAAAACTCGGAGTTTGATGAATCGCTTGGGCATTCCCAATTATGAAAAAGGTATTGGATTTGAAGATACTAAAATTTCTCATCTAACTAGACGTTTTCAAGAACTCAATGCGAGAAATCGAAGTTCTAGTTATCCTAAATCTACATATTCAAGTGGTAGGTTTGCTAACCATTCAGAGGATAGTAGCGGTAAAGCTATCGTAACTGAGCTTGTCAGCTTGAAAGAAAGTGTAGAGATTTTTGCTTGGAAAAATTATTAGATAAGGATTCAAACACTTATCTAGATGGTCAAGTAATCGCAGAGAACTCTTATCGCTATCAAGGAAATATTATGAGAAGGGAGGGATTTAATGGCGAATTATTTAAAAGTGAATGATTTCTCAACAACTAAATTAAGAAATTGTGTGGTCATAGATTTTGGAACGATACATTCTGCCAGCCCTCGTTTCGCAGAGCAAACGAAACCGTATGGTATGAATGGTAGCTACAATCAAGAAGAAGGTGCTTTCGACAATTACGAACGAACTATCCGAGTGTTCTTTGAGCGATTTGCTGATTTAGCAACCTTAGTTGAAAAAAATTTCAACCAGTTGGGAATCGTTTGGAATTTAGTTACCAACCAGATTCATTTTTCTATGCCGATTTCTTAGATACTGAAATCATTCCCAAAGGTATGTATGGTTGGGGAATTGGCAATCAAGTTAGATATGCAACCCTTCCGATACCAGAAGAGCGTAGATCCTGTTGTTCTTACGGCATCTGGTACAATCACAAATCTTGGGACGATTTACTCTGAACCAGTCATCGAGGTCGAGGGAGATGGAGATATCTCCCTTTACGATTGGTCGGAAGACCATGTATCTTGCGATTAAGACCAAGGCTACGATTGATTGTAGGCAGGGCAAGCAGAACATCTATAACGCTACTGGTGCAGTTCAGAACACACTTCGGAAGCGTGGAGGGTTCTTAGAAATCCCCACTGGCAAGGTTGGTGTTTCGTTTACTGGAACCGTCCGTAAGATTACTATTCGACCGAACTGGAGGTATAAGATTTGATTTATTTAACAAATGGGAATATGCCTCTGAATGCTGCTTATGCTGATGAAATTGTTCAAGAGGAGAATAGCACTTATCAATTGAGCTTTCGATTTCCGACATCCGATCCATTGTGGGAGAAGTTGAAGGAAGAGACATTCCTAACGGCTGATGACCTACACGGTGAGCAGGATTTCGTCATTTTTGAGGTTGAGAAGAAGCATGGCTATATTCAAGTCTATGCGAACCAGGTATTTACTCTATTGAATAACTATGTGGTCAATCCTATCTCATTGGACAGACAGACTGGTTCGACTGCCTTGAGTCGCTTCGCTGGAAGTATCACTCGTGATAATCCCTTCTCATTCTTTTCTGATATTGAAGATAGACACACCTTCAACATTGGCTCTAAGAATGCTATGGAGGCATTCGCGAAAGATAAGCACTCGATTATTGGTCAATGGGGTGGAGACCTTGTTCGTCATGGTTACCAGGTTAGACTTTTGAAAAATGGCGGTTCAGAGAATGAATCGCTTTTTATGTATAAGAAAAACCTGTCTAGCTATCAACACAAGACCTCTACAAAGTCTTTAAAAAAACTCGAATTACTTTCATTGCGACAGTCAAAGGCGAGGGCGAGAAAGCGCCTGATCGCACGTTCACGGTTACCATCGATAGCCCACTCATTAACAAGTACAGTCAAATCTATGAAGATGTGATTGAGGTTAATGACCAGGATGTGAAGGATGAAGCGAGCCTACGCAAGTATGGTGAGCAGTATTATCGAACCTCGCTCTGCGACATGATGGAAGATAGCCTTGAGATTGAGGTTGTCGGTCAGAGTGATGTGCCTGTTCAGATGTTCGATGTCGTGAGTATCTTCCACGAACGCTACAATCTTGACGTGCGCAAGAAGATTACTAAATACACTTATTCACCGATGGCTAAGAAGCTGAAATCTATCGGTTTCGGTCAGTTTCAGTCTGGTCTAGCAAATGCGATTGGTAATGCAGTTAGTGATGCGGTCAGGGGCGAAGCTCAACAACTTCATGATGATTTTGAGCGTCAGTTAGCAAGAGAGCTCAAGAATGCTGACCTTGCATTTGACAGGCGAAAAAGAAGAGTTGGTCAACCAGTTCCTAGATGAAGTGAATGCTGCTCATGCACGAGCTGAAGAAGTTAAGAGGGAACTATCTGACGCCATCGACCAGCGCTTCAGCAGTTTTGATAATGGTCCATTACAAGAAATTAAGCGCAAGGCTATAGAAGCCTTACAAAAATGCTGGCGCAAGTAGCCTACTCGCCCAGGAAGCGAAGCGCATTGGGTTGGATTCAATCGCTAGACTTGAAGAATTCAAAAAGACAGGCTACGAGCGCTCAGACAGCTCTGTCGGGTGATTTGGACGTTCTGAAACGGACGGTCACAAGTGAGGTCAATCAAGCTTCAGAATATCGCAGAACGACCACAGAGGCTCTTAGTCGCATGACTGGCCAGATGAACGGATTTGCGACCAAATCAGAGGTTAAACAGGACATCGATGGACTTACGCAGACCTTTGCCAAAAATGAAGGTCGGCGGGCGGAATTATTATCGAAACTCTGACAAGTTAGTTACACGCCCACGTTTTTATTCAATTTGACGTATATCCTTATTTGACCGCAGAAAAATATAGGACAAGATTGGACTTTTTCATTTGATTTAAAAAAATCAACGAAACTGGTACAGTCAGACAACTTCACTTTTATCACTATCAACGAAATGGCTTGGCAATAGGAGTTGATACCTTCTTTAATCCGTCAAAAGAATGGCAAAGATATTCTTTTACGGCAAAGGTTATCCAAGGTTGGACTAACCCCTGCATACGCTAAAGGTGCAATGGCCATCTATGACCACGCAGGGGACAATGATATTTCAATTAGAAATATTAAGTTTGAAAAAAAGGTACTTTAGCTACCGACTGAGTCCAGCGATTGAAGACACTGACGGTCTCATCACAGAAGCTAAGGCTACCTTTGAGCGGACAGCTCAGGGATTGCGAACTGATTTATCAGCTATTCAGACCTATGTTGATAAAGATGGTCAGCGACAGGATGCCCTACAGCGTTATACTCGTGAGGAAAGCGCAAAACAAGCAACGGCTGTACGTGAGTTGGTCGCAAGAGACTATGTTGGTAAAATCAACCTATCAGGAAGATGTGAGAGGTCTTGAGCGTAGGCTTGAAGCTATTACCCACCCACAAAATGGATTGATTGCCACTAAAATAGCGGACTACAAACATTCAGTAGATGGTAGATTTGCAGATATATCATCTTTACTTTCTGGGAAGGCTAACCAGACTGATTTCCAACGTGTCAAGGAAACAAGTCAACTCTACGAGCGTATTCTGGGCAATACAGATAACGGGATTGCTGATAATGTTGCTCGTATGGCTATGACAAGCCAGCTATTCCAGGTTGAGGTAGGAAAAAGCTGCTCAGAAAAGGCCGAAATTATTATCGAGACTCCGAGAAAGTTCAAACCAAAAACTCGTTTCTTCGCATTTCCTCTACATCCCTACCTTACCCAAGAAAATGTCGGGGAGACATGGACCTTATCGTTCGATTTAAAAATAAACGAAGGTGGTGAGATTCGTCCTCTACATTTTTATCACTATCAAAATAATCGCTTCGGTCTGAAAGCTAGTGCAGACATTACTCCAAGCAAGGAATGGCAACGGTTCACGTTCACAGGTCCAGTTATCTTCCCAAACGATGACCCTCGTTATGCGAGAGGAGAGATGGCCTTATATGATTTTGCTGGGAACAATAGCTATTCTGTGCGCAGGATTAAATTCGAAAGAGGTTCTGTCGCGACGCCGTGGTCCCCTGCCCTGAAGACAACGACGAAGCGATTCGCTCGGTTCAAACTCAATTAAATGGCTCATGGGCCGTTCAGAACATCAACTCAGCTGGAGATATCATCTCTGGGCTTAATCTAGGAGCTGATGGGATAAACCGTTTTATAGGAAAATTGTTTCACATCACTGGCGAGACCTTGATTGATAAGGCAGTTATCAAGTCGGCTATGGTTGATAAGCTGAAGACAGCCAATTTTGAAGCAGGTTCGGTAACTACTGTAGTTTTGGATGCTGAAGCGGTCACAGCTGAGAAGCTGAAAGTTGATCAGGCTTTCTTCAACAAGCTTGTAGCAAACGAAGCCTACTTGAATCAGCTATTTGCTAAGCAGGCCTTTATTACCCGTGTTCAGAGCATCACGCTCGACGCAAGTCAAATCAAGACAGGTGTTTTGACTGGTGGAAAAATACAAGGGAGCACCATCACGGGATCTAGTATCTCAGGTGGCACAATCACAGGTTCTAGCATTTCAGGTGCGACTTTAACCGGACATACCAAAATCAAGTTAGGAACTTATGGCTCTTTTTGATACGGTTAATGGCGGTCTACAGATTAACGTGCCTCGTGCTGTAAATTCAAAAGACGGTTTAGGTGTTCAGTTTATCGGATCCTATGGACGTGGTGATAATGTTCCTTACGGTCTTTTTATTTACAAAGATTCCGACTTGACCACTAACTCAGCTTTGCAAACAAGCGATGACTTTCTTTTAACAGTAGAGGGCTACATCAATGCGAAAGGGATTGGTTGGTTGAAGACAGGAAAAGGCAGTGTGAACGGTAAGCTCACTGCTACTCTTGGTTTATGGAACTCAAGCAACGTTTCGCTTGCTTTTGGAGGTCCAGATAACGATATTTTACTACAGTTACAATGGAACTGCTTACGGATTGTGGCCGATTGTAAACCAGCATTTCTCAGACAGACGTCTGAAGGACAATATTGTTGCTTGCGAGCACAAGGCTCTTGATTATATCCAGCAATTCCGATTCAAGGAATACGATTGGAGAAAGCAAGAGGATAGACCACAACAAGCACACACGAAGATTGGTTTGATTGCCCAAGAGGTTCAAGAAGTGGATCCTACGCTCGTCTACGAGAATGGAGACACGCTGAATCTGGACAATCTCAGATTAACTACTATCGCACTTAAAGCTATTCAGGAGCTTGCGCTTGAAAAACAAAAACATTAACACACAGATTGGAGAACTTAGAAAATGAATACAGAACAGCTTAACCGCGCACTTCGGATGACAATCAACGACTTATCCGATACATCAAACGGTACAATGGTTGCAAATAATCTCTTGAGCATTCAGCTGGAAGAACAAGTGGCAGAGAATCAAAGACTTCAAGCACGAGTGGACGAGCTGGAAGCTCTGCTTGATGAACAAACTAAACCAGCCGACAAAGGAGAATAAACATGGCAATTAATGGTTATAACTTATCAACAAGACCGTACTTAAGAAATTCTGGCTCGAATGTTGAGACGGTGGTAGAAATTCAACTATCAGAAGGCAACCGCTACAGCACAAACTCACGAACATTTCCTGGAGACCGTAGAGATGAATCAGAAGATGTCTTGATTCAGGCAGTGCTGGATGTTCTCAAGTCTGAATTGGACCCAAGTTCTGCGATTGTGCAGGCGCAGAATAAGCTTGAACAAGCTGAGCAACAGATTGCACACAACAAGAGCGAGCAGGCAAGACTTTCTGCTCTTGCAAATAAAAATCGATAAAGTAGTGCGTGTCATGGCTCAAGATTCTATCATGGGGGAAAAAATCGCCTACGGAACGACTTACAAGGAGCTTGTCGAACTCTTCCCATTTGTAGAAGAAGGTAAGGCCTATCAACCAGGTGATATGTTTGTCGTTGAAGATCCTGAACATGTTGAACTGAACGGTGAGGGCAAGCGTGTCTTGATTCAGACAAATCAGGGTTTTTTACTTACAAAGGCGAATCTGTCAAGCAACTTGAAGGCGGACCATCTCAAAATGGTTTACTTGCCGTTTGGAAGTGGGATGGCCAAAAGAATGGAAGTGATCTTGACACAACTCGAGTTCCTGCACAGTAGATTGGAAGTGGTCTGATTGGAATTACTAACATTTCTGGATAAATTGAGTCCGATTCTAATCGTGATCATCCCTAGCTATTTCTCCTTCAAAAGCACTCAGAATACAAAAGAGACTGACAAACAAATCAGTCTCTTATCTGATAAAAATTAGCGCCATTGAAAAGACAGTCTCGAATGTTGAGGCTATCGGCAAAGATAATAGCAAAGGCTTGAGCGTTATTGGAAAAAGGTCTTCAAAGATTACAGCGTTTTCGATTGCAAGAAAACCTAAAAAAAGCAATTAGACGAGGCAATACCAATCAGCATGAGATTGAGGAGTTGTCTCGTCTTTATGAAAGTTATGTCGAGCTTGGTGGCAATGGAGCCATCAAGGTACTGTATGAAAAATTTCTAGCATTGGAAATTGTGGAGGAAAATATAAATGCAACAGATTAATGAAATTATCGCAAACGGAGCCATCAGCATCCTAGTCATTTTGGCTGGCATCGCAGTCAAAGCGGTCAAGAACTACCTGGTTCAAAAAGGCGGAGAGAAGACCATCAAAAATCGTTGAAATCTTGGCCAAAAATGCGGTCAATGCCGTGGAGCAGGTCGCTTCTGAAACTGGATATAAGGGTGAAGAGAAGCTGGAGCAAGCTCGCGCTAAGATTCGTGCAGAGCTTAGCAAATATAACATCAGCATGACTGACAAAGATTTGGACACATTCGTTGAATCTGCTGTGAAGCAGATGAATGATGCGTGGAGAGGGGAATAGTAATGGATATTGATACAAGTAGACTAAGAACTGATTTGCCACAGGTCGGAGAACAACCCTATCGTCAGATTCATGCTCATTCAACTGGTAATCCTAACTCAACAGCTCAAAATGAAGCAGACTACCATATGCGTCGTCCTGTTGATTCAGGTTTTTTTCTCACACGTCGTTGGTAACGGCCGTGTGATGCAAACCTGGTACACAGATATGGGAGCCTATGACGTGGGAGGTGGCTGGAACGTTGAAGGCTACGGACAAGTAGAATTGATTGAGAGCCATGCTACTAAAGAAGAGTTCATGCGCGATTACAAGCTCTATGTTGAACTATTGCGCAATCTTGCTGATGAAGCAGGGATTCCGAAAACGCTAGATTCTGACAGCCTAGCAGGAATCAAGACACATCAGTATTGCACATACAATCAACCTCGAAACTACTCTGACCATGTGGATCCATACCCTTACCTGGCCAAATGGGGTATCAGTCGTGAGCAATTCAAGAAAGACATCGAAGGCGGCTTATCTGAAGCTGGCTGGAAACGTAATGGCACAGGATGGTGGTGGGAGGAGTCTGATGGCTCTTATCCAACAAAAAGCTGGAAGAAAATCAACAATGAGTGGTTCTACTTCGATGAACGTGGATACTGCCTAATCAACCGTTGGTTCAATGATGGCAAAGATTGGTTTTATCTTGACAAACGTGGCGCAATGGTCACAGGCTGGATGTTCCTCAACCATCGATGGTATTTCTTCAAATCAGACGGTCGCATGGCCACTGGTTGGGTGAAATACCGTGAAACCTGGTATTTTTATGGAAGAAAAAAAGATGGTTATATGCTGTCTAAACAATTCATCAAATCGGGAGACGGCTGGTATTACTTGAAGGCAAACGGTGAACTTCACACAGATCCAGCATTCAAAACAGAACCAGACGGGCTTATCACCGTCGTCGACAAACCAAAAAGAAGAAAAAAATAAAAAAACAGAAAGAATAAAAAAATTATTACACTAGACCGCAGGCAATAGCTTGCGGTTTTTGTTTGGTCTGAAATAAAAATGTGGTATAATATAGTTAGATAATCTAATATTTACCACTTTCTGAAAAACACTAGCGGCAACTAGTGTTTTTTTGTTTTAAAAAGGGGCAAAAAGGGGCAAAAAAATGTCGTAAACCTCTGTAAATCGATGTAAAAAAATCAACTTCGCCATCGCTTAAAAAGCTCTAAATTTCAACGTATTGTGAAACAGTGTAAAATTATCGTATCGCCTATAATTGTTGTGTGCTCTTTTTGTGCTTTAAAGAAAACAGTTTAAGTGTGGCTAAAAAAAGAATGAGTTTGTTAATAAAAAGGTAAGGGACATTTGAAATATCTTTAAATTTTTTTTGTATGATTTTATTGTTTGCTTTTTGATAGGACACTTTTTCTTTATTTAGAAGGAGAAGTAGAAAAAGGGAAATTGATGAATTATACAGTTGAAGAAAAAGAAATCTTTATGAGGGAGGCTTTGAGAGAGGCTGAGATTGCTTTAGAACACGATGAAATTCCAATTGGTTGTGTGATTGTCAAAGATGGGGAAATCATTGGTCGTGGGCATAATGCGCGTGAGGAATTGCAGCGAGCGGTTATGCATGCGGAAATTATGGCTATAGAAAATGCGAACCTAAGTGAGGAGAGCTGGCGCTTGCTGGATTGCACGCTTTTTGTGACCATTGAGCCTTGTGTCATGTGTAGTGGGGCGATTGGACTCGCCCGCATTCCCAACGTAGTCTATGGGGCTAAAAACCAGAAATTTGGCGCTGCTGGGAGTTTGTACGATATCTTGACAGATGAGCGTCTCAATCATCGTGTGGAGGTTGAAACGGGAATTTTGGAAGATGAATGCGCAGCTATTATGCAGGACTTTTTTAGAAATAGACGGAAAAAATAATTTTGCTTTTAAAATGAATAGGAATGTGATATAATAAATAGTGGAGCAACAGTTCTGCGTGAAGCGGGTCAGGGGAGGAATCCAGCAGCCCTAAGCGATTTGAATTGTGTGCTCTTTTTTTC
>BNJT01001607.1_pt1 | contig 43681 bp, 56 predicted proteins | sample 8540491 | NCBI WGS metagenome assembly BNJT01 (sample SAMD00202455, study PRJDB9452) | human saliva metagenome | host: Homo sapiens | reverse complement strand
CATAAAAATGCCCCTACAGACTATATTTTGTGTTTCACAGCTTTTTCATAACGTTTTCAAGCTGTAAAATCAACGTTTTTAATTCCTTGCGTTTCATACTATTTCCAATTTTACGGAACAAATACGGAACAAAAAGGCTGCCAAATTAGCATGCCTTTTGTCTATATGTTAACTGTAATCAATCCTTCAGGCTCTACCGTGAAGTCTCGGCTTTTCTGCCATTGTTCACGTCTTCACTAATATAGTACCATCCATCCTTGCCTTTAACAAAAGCATTCGATTCCATAAATCCATTGGTTGTATTTAAATAGTACCATTTGTCGTAATATTTAGCCCAGACCAATAGCCATGCTGCCGTCTGACTTGAAATAATACCATGACCCAGATATAACTTCCAGCCTTTAGTCATTGCTCCTCTATCATCTAGACAATACCATTTATCTACGCATCTTTTTAGCCAACGATTGATGTAACAATAACGTTACCGTCAAAACCAGAACCATTCCCTCCTACATTCTGCCATTTATTCACAGGATAACTACCGTCAACATTTCTGAACCACCAACCTGCAAAATGCCATCCAGCTTTCAATTCAGTCAATCCGTTCTCAATATCATATTGGGCTGTTCACGGCTATACCCCATTTCATGAATAAGGATATGGATCTACATGATCACTGTAATTTTGCAGGCTGATTATACGTGCAATATTCATGACTCTTAATTCCTTCTAAATCATCAGAATCTAGCGTTTTGGAATATCTCCTTCATCAGCAAAGAGCTCTTAATAATTCGATGTATAATCTGTAATCTTTTTAAGAATCTCTTTTGTTTTATGACTCTCGATTAATTCGACTGCTGCATAGTTTCAAAGTTCCAACCACCACCAACATCACGCACCGTTGTTTACTGGGCCGACGATAACTCTACCATTCCCAACAACGTGTGTAAAGAATCCCAGAATCGACAGGTTCATGTGATAGTCTGCTTCATTCTGAGCAGTTGAGTTGAGATTCCTGTTGAATGCATGTACCTGATGGAACTTAAGCCACCAATCTCTGGCAATCCTTCTGTATCTACTTGTATCAATTTCCATTACAATTCCTCCTAAATTAAAAGGCAGGAGCACATATGCATTCCTGCCTAATCCATTTTATTGGTTGTTAGGTTGTTCGTATGTCATAGCGCAGTGACTGTCGCTAATTCCGCTGAAAGTTGTTGGATCGTTAACAATTCCGACAATCATTAATACCAGCAAAAAGTGCATTGATGAATACTAATGGTTTGTCGATTGTTTCTCTAGCTCCTAAAACGACGTTAAATACAGCTAAAAATGTTTGCTAACAATAGCGCTAAAGCTGGTACTAACGTTAACCAAAATAGTTTTATTTAAAATGCGTGCTTTCCAATTAATCATCATATTTTTCTACCTCTTTCATAATTAATAATTTTTGTTTCTTGATTCTCTTTCTCATTTGATTAATGTATGGCTTCTATAGCTTCTGGGAACGGCAATCCAAGCGCCTCCCAGTTTTCCATTAAGGAACCTATGTAGCTAACGATAAAGAATAAACAGGCTGTAATGCCAAGCTCGCGATGACCAAGTGCGCGTGCGTATAGTGCTATAACCATCACGACAGCTACAACCAAGAAATGACGAAGCAAGCCGTTAGTACTTGTCTTGCTGTCAAATTTTTAATTTGAAGGCTTTGATGTATCCAGACAGAATGTCGAAGAATACAAGCCAAAGCAATATTTGAATGTATGGACTTTTAAAAAGCGATTGAAGATGTTCGTTTAAAAGTCTTAATTCAATATCGTTTGCCATTATAATTCCATAACCTCTACGACTGTTTTATATGATTTCTTCACGCTTATTAGAATTCTCTGTACTAAACGTTGGTTCCATCATTTTAAAACTCTGAACTTTTGCTCAAATTGGGCTTTTTCTTCTCCGAGTTTGTTGATTTCGTCTTGTTTAATTTTTACTTTCGATTCTAATGCTGTGATTTTTGTGTTTTAATTGTCTCTAATTCCATAGGTATGTGCCTCTTAAATTTTAAATGTTACATTATCTAAATTTAACCACTTTGAATCTACATTGCCTTTTACGACTACGTTTCCTGAAGGATAAACCGCGATAATAGCGAGTCCGTAACTATTATTTAATCTGTCTTAAATATTCCAGCTCTAGGTCGATAGCCTTCTGGCAGATTGAATATAACTGATTCAGTCTTTGTGTTTTGCGTCTTTACAGGTCACGAATAAATACCATCCCATCACTAGTCTTAGAATACTGAACGTTACGCATAGTCGGTATAGTGTTTCCATCCTTCTGTTAATGTAGCTGTTTTCAAGATGTTTCTACTTCGTTTGTAGATACTATAACCCAATTCTTCCAGATTCCAGATTCGCATCGTCTCATGAAAATAGAATCTTGATTGAAAAGGGATATATGTTTGAACGCAGAAATTATTATCTGTACTTGAGTAGTAACATTACATATCCATAATTATTTGTTCCTGTCGGATTATGCCACTCCAAAGGCATGATAACCTCCTGCAGTTTTTAAATTGTTGAGATCGCCATTATATTTTTAACGACTTACCATCTCTCAGATGTGAGTGCAAATTCCTAGTTAGCTCCTCTGGACATAAGACCATCTTCAGTATTTAAGCTACTATGGAACGCAACTGGAAGGACGACTCAAAATGTCCATCCAATTTGGGAATCCACCAATTTCACGCGATTGTCACCCAAACCCACAATACTCTGGATGAGCGTACTACAAGAACAGAGTCTACTAGTCGCTCAATTTGTCCTGTATAACCAAACGCACATTATATGCTTTTGGCAGCTCATAAAATGCGCCACAGTCGATTTGACGGTTGATTTTCTCTGTGCTCTCATTTGTAAGGTTGACGGCATCAATCCATCCTGTTTGTTTTCTTAGCTGAGTACTGGATTTTAAGAGTGTACGGATTTCTATTAATCCCATCAATCACTAATGGACTTACATTGGCAGCAACTGTTGCAATGATAGTCTTATTAGTTCCGTTACCTGTTCTGTTAGCCAGAAGGCAATGATTCGAGGTGCGTAGTAATCCCACACTTTAATCGTTTTTGATTTCGTGGCAGTTCTTCCTCGTGAGGTCGTAATTTTTCGCTGTAACTTCTAAATTACCAGCCTTGTTTGCAGGAAGTCACCAGTGGTTGCTCACAACTAAATTATCTACTGTTAATTCAGTGGATACGATAGTTGAGCCATGAGAGCCTGCTGCATGCTTTACACGCTTCAACTCTCATTACTGATTTATCTTTTACAAAATTACTAACAGGAATGAATTCTGCTAATTGTGCCGTTCTTTTTCAGTAATCGTGACATCTTCAAGTGTAGGCACTGATAGAAGCAGGAACGTAATGCCAATTCTCTCTGATAAAACATCGTTTCCAATCTGGTCATTGCCTTTGAATGTGCGTACACATCTAACAGTCCAGTATCGCTGTTAGTGATACGTGTTGCATAAGATATTGGGACTTCTAGCTGCATCGCTTGAATCGTGGCCAGTTCTCAAATCAATCCATCCACTGTCATTAACCCTGCCACCAGACGTTTGATGCGCTAAAACTCGTTGACCTTCATTAATCTTGATATTATCATCTCCCTCAATTCAGTTGCTGTAACGGTTCGATAGCTAGCGCGTGGGATGTTCGTTAGTCCAGGCGTTCCACTAAACCAGTTAATATCTCCTTGATCAGCAACATCAAATTCTTGCCCAAAAGGTGATAGTCTCGCTTCCTTCTTCGTTGTGAGGTATTGTCCAGAGTCCCATTTCCCAGCAGTACTCTATCTGTATTCCTTCAAATCGAAGCTGACATACTTTTCCAATTACTGTTTGGCCGTTAATAAAGCTTCTGCCCAGCTCTCATTGTTTAAATCGTATACCCAGTACTGCTCTCTCTAGCCATAAATTCACATGACTAGTGAGTTGATTTTCGATCGTAGCTAGATTCAGTTACTTCCAATACTGTTTTGCATATCCGCTACTAGTATATTTCTCAATCTAACCATTTACAAACCTCCTACATACGATATTACAGTGAACTCGTTATCGTATTTTTCAAAGATATGATTGGCAATAGTAACGGAATTCCGGAATGTGGCGCTTTACGATATTCATCTGTTGGCCAGACACATACGCTACTGACACGGCCCGGATGATAAATTCCATTCGTTCGTTTTGTGTAACGCGTTTGCAATTTGTTGCCGTTCTTCCCAATAAGCATTCCGTCTTCATCAACATTGAAATATGTTGAGAGGCATTAAGAACTCTTGACTGCTCGATATTAAGCTCTACTGCTTTTGTTCTCTGCCCTAATCCCCGAATTTCTTCCGCAGTCTCTTGAATTCGCTTGTAAGACTCTTCAAGATTGCTGAATCGTCCAGTTAAATCTCTGAATGTGTCTTCTGTGACTTGAGACTTGTTGATAATTTCCATCACTGAGCAGATTGGTTAGCATGTTCTGTTACGCTCTTCAAATTCTTTTTAAGCTGCTCCAGTTCTTTGTCGTCCTTATTCAGAACAGGCTTCCATTCTCCATTTGTGAAAAATCTTGGGAACATCCTTACTTGGATTGCTCGTATCAGTCCACAAACTCTCAGGGCTAGGATTAGATGGAGGAGTTGGTCCTATAGCCTTATTTACAATAAAATCTTTAATAACAATCAGAGCTTACTCGCAGCAACTTGATTACCTTCGATTGCTTCACATACATGAGGCTACTCTATCAACATCGTTCTACAGTGACTGTTAATTCATTGCTGCCACTTATATGTTGTTGATTCCATGTATCATCGTCTGTGCCATATTTGCTCACGCGTTTCATCGAAAAGAAAACAGTTATTCATGGGAATGTCCATCTTACCCACATTAGCATCATCTTGTTGCTATATTGCTTGTTCTGGAATACTACACCATCCGTAGACTGTATTGTCATTACAAACGGTACTTCTGTAAAGTCAAAACAATCGTTCTTTAACAAGTGTACTAAACGCTGAACTTTATCAGAGATTGTGTCTGGATTCTCAACAACGTTAGTAATCGTTACTTTCCCAATATTTGGCTGTGAAAGTTGCTTTTCAGTTTAGCGATTCGAGCTTCAATCTGAATAGCTGGCTGATAGTCATTATCGACAATAGAGGCGCTATCACCAATGGATGACCCTTCTGGAGTAGAGTGATATCTACTTAAGTAGCCTCTGGATAAGCTCTTTTTGAGCTGTAGCAGCGTCTCTTTAAAGAGTTCTTCTTTTAGTCTTAGCTTCACTCTGATACGTATCTACAATGTAGCCACCATCTCTTCCAACGTTATCGTGACGGCTCCAGCGTTTGCCCTCAAGATATCATCATGAAGTGTCTCCACCACCCAAATAGCGGCCATCATCGTATTTATCCCTTGCAGCGTTAATCCGTCTGCCGTGAGCTCGTAGTGCTGTTGCAAGATGTTCAATACTTTTTCTTTTAGTAATCTTGCTCACGTTGATTCCATATTCTGAACGAATCTCTTATCCTCTCAATTCGTTTGTGCAAAGTCACTAGTTTCGATGTACTTTGCCATGAACGAATTCATAGCTGCAAAGCTCAGCTCTACATCAAATGCTTTTAGCAATCCTTCTCATGCGTTTTAACCGCAGTCTCGAAGCTTTCAACCTTAATGCTTGCGCTTTATGCTGTCCGGGAACATCATTCACTCCGATTTCCCAGCCAGAATCAAGAGAAGCAGCAGCAAAAGTACTCTTTGAGAGTTCTAGAAGTGCCATCTAGTGAGCCCATACTGTTTCACCAAAGCAGGTCTAATCCACCATCTTCACAGTAGAATGTCTTACTATCATTATCTTGCTCGATTGATACAATCTCGAAGCCTCGTGTCTGAGTTCGTCTATAACGAATACATATAGCCATTGATGATTTTCTCAAGTTCTGGATTGCCGTCCTTATCGACTGTAAACTCATAGGTTCCACTCCAGTATCGAGATCTTGCTCCGTCCAATCATCATAGCTAGCTCAAACCGCCAGCTAAGTCAAAGCTAGCTGGCAGAGTGTCATATCGTCTATTAGTAATGTTATCATATCCAACGCTCCTTAAATGTGGCATCTACGACTGGAATTTTATTGTCATCGCCAAGAATAGCGACTTCTGCAATTCCAGGTTGGATAGAGAACACTTCATTTGCACGCACGTTGATGTGCTTTCGTTCACCGGTGATACAGTGAGCTTTGTTCCTCAGCGCTATCAAACACAACTAAGTCGTGAGTATTAATCCTGCCGCCAGGCCATTCTCGTAGCCGTACTGCACTATCTTTCCATTAGGATGGACGAAAGATATCATCTTATACGCCTCTGCAGTGAATTTGTAAATAGGATGCTACTGGGAGCTGTTCCCTCATTGTTGAAGATTGGCTTGTTTGATTCCTCTTCTTGCAGCCTTTTCAGCTTTCGAGATTGCAAAGGTTAAAACAGTGGATTTCAAACGAGGCTCTCGAGTATCTGAATGTGGCAATTAGATTGTAGTCAGTGCAGCTACGATGCCCTCGCATACACGTCTGGCTGCGGTGGCCAAAACTCAGCGGCTCAATCCAGGACTTCAGCGGCGCACGTTGAAGGAAACAATCTTGGCTCTTCCTCAGTGCGATCACCTAAAAGAGTGAATTTGACCTTTAATCACTCTTTTCCAGAATCAACGTCTACGAATAAAACGCTCACCATCAGCAAGAACATACTGATTAGCCGTGGTGCTAATGCTACTTGGGACTGAATCCAAAAATCAATAATATTAACTAATTATTAATAATCATCAAAGCTCTTCAGTATTAACTTTAGAAAACTAAACATTAGCGCTCACCTCTCTTTCTATTCTCTCTTCGATTGTTTGCTTTGCTCGTCTGTTACATAAAGTGTAATTTGTTTTCTCACTTTCTGCCCATCTAACTCTACAGTAGTGTGGGACTCTACTACTTGATATCTGTTTCTGCATCGTCTGACTTTTTCTGGCCTCCATGCGCTCTGTTTGAGCAGCTTTTGCCGTATGAGATAACTTCGAATTCCACCGAGATACAGCCACACCTGCTGCCGAGTTTCGACGTCATTGAGACATTTGATTATCAAAGATACTTGTCTACTACGTATCGTCAATACTTTCTGCGATAGCTTGACAGTGAGTCTTAACACCCTCGGAAGCCGAGCTGTAAACAGCTTCTTGTAGCTGTCCGCGAGTGCGACTGCGTGTGGGATTAATAATCGTCTGTCATAGCTGATTGGGCCTTTGTGTTTCAGCAATCCAGTTAGCCAATGCCTCTAACACAGTTCTATACGCCCTCGAACGCTGATTTTATACCGTTTGAAAGTGCTGTTGATGATAGCACTCACTCTGCTGACCACAAATCAATGTGGCTCAAAGTTTGAAACAATCTGCACTACCCATATTCACTATCTTGCCAAGTACTTCTTGGAATCATTTGGGCTATACCTTTGATTAAACTAGATATATTTGCACACCAGCGTTCAAGATTTGAGGCAAAGTTGTTCCAGATTGTAGTAACTAGATTAGTAATCATATTGATTCCTGTGTTCACAATGTCTGGAATTTCTCTGGATGATTCCACTGATTAAGTTACGAATAACTTCCAACCAGAATTAATAAATTGAGGCGCGTTGCTGTAGATTGTTTGTAGCACGATGAAAACCAAGTCAATTCCAGCTTGTAAAATGCCTGGAGCTGCTTGAACTAATCCATCAATTAATTGGAACACAAGTTATACCAGCTTGTAAGATTGATGGTCCGTTCTGCATAAATGCTTCAATGTTCATTAACGATATCACTTGCAATGTTCAACAGTTCTGGGATTGCTGCTAGAGCGCTGTTGTAAATATATGATCATATCTTGCCCCATTTGTAGCAAGCCTGGCACTGAGTCCATGATTGAACCAAAGTTCTCTCTATAGCTTCTTTTGGCCAACTCAAAAGCTGAGTTTTTAGAATGTCTGCAACACCTTTAACGATATTCCAGAGCATTGGCAAGAAGTTGTCTATGAAATGTCTTCGCAGTATCTACTAATGCTCTTAGAGATGGCCCTACATCCTCTCCAAGTGCCAAATTGCCGAGCAAGTTATGTGCTGCAGCCTTCATCGCGTTAAATGAACCAGTAAAAGTCGTTGAGGCTTCTTTTGCAGTAGTTCCTGTAATATCGAGATTCTCTTGAATCGCATGGATAGCTTGATACACATCATTCAGATTGTTGATGTCGTATTTAGTTCCAGTGAGCTTTACGTCTTTTATTAGCGCATTTCTTCTTTATGTATCATACACTAACTTTAGGTTATCAAGCATTGTATAGTTCTGTTTTAGCAAACTTGATAAGCCAGTCTGACTTATCTTTCCATTGAAGTACCCATCTTGTTTGAGTTATCGGCCATGTCAATCATCGCCATGTTGGCCACTCTGCAGCTTTCGCAGTGATCTCCACCTAATGATTGAAGCAAACTTGCACTAAATCCTGTAACATTTTCCATATATGCGTTAGCAGATAATCCAGTACTTCTGCATGCTTCTTTTGCATATCCTTTAACGATATCCGCACTACCTTTTAAATAGTGTTTCGATACCACCCAAAGACTGTTGCAAGGCAGCTCCATCATTTAGTGCAGCAGATATACCACTCTTAATAGCCGCACCAATTCCAGTGCTGCAGCGGCTTTCAATGCCGCACCCTTAAAATCCGCTCATGAAGCTGGTTCCTGATTGTTCTCCAGAGCTTGCTGCTTCTGGTCCCATTGCTTTTTAGAATCATGTAATTCTTGCGCTGATGGATAAATTTGAACATAAGCAGCCTCAATTCTGACTGCCATTATTCATCCTCCTTTTTCAACAATTTCTCTCTTTCTTTTGAAAGTCCTCGCTTGATTCAAATCCAATTAAGTCGCTAGTTTTCGCTTTTTCTTGAGAGCCTATCAATGTAGCAACCATTGACTAGGATAGTTGCGACCGTTCATGCCATCTTTTTGTCTGCTGCCATATCAACACGTTTAACTTGTCTCTGTATTCCAGCGAGCAGCATAGTCTCAAACGGAACTTCGATATCATTCCATCTTCATTTTGATTCTTGAGTTTTCTCGTAAACTAAAAGAAAAACGGCCACCATTTTTAATGGCAGCCGTCTGTAATCGTATATTTGATATGTTTCAGCAAGATCACAGATAAGCGCTTCTTCATCAGTCGCTATCATTTTAGCGAGGATTAAGATTTTAATTTTCATTTTTCAAAAAGTGCCTTGATAGTAGTAACTACATCATCTTTTGAGACTGGTCCATGCTCATTGCGCATGCTATCAGCTGAATGCTTTAGCCTCATCCTTAAAGAGTAGCTCTACCAAAATCAGGAAGATATAACACACTTTTTCGACTTTTTGAAAGTGCATCTAAAAATCGTAACTCTCCAAGCAATTCTTTTAGATAGACTGTAATTGAATCCTGCTTCTTTGTTCCTGCAATCATTTAATTACCCCTTCTTTGAAATATATTCGTAGTGAGTGAATCCATCAGTATCTCGGAATGCAGATACAGTACTTTCATAACCGTGTGTGTTAGAGTCTGAGTATTCAATTTTCACCCATCTCAGTCAATTTAGCAATAGGAATGACAACTCGTTTTCAAGTAGCCACCTTTAACACAGAATCAATCACCATTGCTTGCTCTTCAGCTTCATCTGAGCCTACTTTTAATTTTTGATACCTGTTTCAAGAGATCCTTCAACATTTGACTTGCCATAAATGAATTTAAGAACATCAATATTTAAAAGCCTCGATAAATGTCATTTTGAATTTATCTGTCTTGTCTTTTTGTGACGAATCTAACAAATGCACCGCCCCATGCTTTGATGTCTTGAGTAGATGCTGTATTTTTCATTCTTAATTCATCTTCTGAAATATATCCAAGATTTTGAATGCTGCATCTAATTCAGATTTTGCATCTTCTGGTAATGCTGTTTTAATGGCGCCACAAACACGGCACCGCTCGACTTTAGGCTGTCTATCGTGACTTTGGTTACATCGTATTTTCTGCCATCACAATTCTCCTTCAATTATAGTGTTTGATATCAAATACTGCTTGATATCTATATTTTTACTTTCCGTATCTGTGTAAATATAGTCGCTATTAAGCGATCACACTAGATACATCATCTAGTTCGATCTATCATCTCAACTGCTGCCTTAACTGCTTCATTCAACTGTGCAGCCTTGTACAGACTTGAATCATAACTCTGAAATGCAATAGTTGAAGACTTGAGATGCTCTCTCTCTCCTCCTCCAGTTTGTTCGATTAATACGAACTATATCTGGCATCTTAGCTGCGCGTTCCATGACTATTTTGCAATCATGCTTGGTAGCTAAGAAATTACGGATTACTTCAAGAATCATCATCTCACCGCCTTTAGTAGAGTATTATTCTTCTTGTTGTCCTTGATTGCCTTTTACGGTGAGCTTTAACACTCGCATTGTGCACGAGTTTTTCCCTGTGAGTAGATACTTCATATCCATCTCCAGCTCTCCCTTTTGTTGCTTCAGCGCGTTCTCTGAGCATTGCTTGCACCTCTTCTGAGCGCAGCATATCTCGAACACCTTTACTGTTCAGTTTAAACTTGAAATCACTCATATCTTTCACCGTCACCTTCTTATGCCAACGAGTAGGAACTAGCTCCTCAATCCCTTCCTGGACAGGCCAGTGAACGGAACTTCTTACCGAAGAACTCAATAGTCTTGTCTTCCCATTCGTGAGTGTCTCCTTTAGGAGTACCAAGCAGGTACACTTCTTTCTTCCTCGAGCTGCACTGAATTAATAACATCATCGGCACTAGCAGGAGCAACAAGGACATCCTCTACTTGAGCAGCCTGCTCTTCGAAGATGTCAGCTCCAAATCCATCGCTGCCAGTCTTGGCAGTTTGATATAGAGTGACTGTAATTCCTTTAATTTCCATAAGGCTCAATCACTCCAAATCTTTGAGTTGTTAGTTTCAATCGTTTCTTTTTCTGACTCTTTTAATGAAGATGCCGCCTCCTGGAATTAAATATGAGCCACTAACCGAGTAACCCATTGCGCTCTGTGCGAACTGTGTCATCGGTCTTCGATTCGTAGATGTCATTAATGCACGAGATACAACATCGACAGTCACGGACTTAACAACGTTCCTAAAGCTTTCACGCTCTAGAATCATATTGTCTAAGTCTCTGCCGTATTGATAAGCCTCTTCACGCAGCATGTCTGATACTGTGTCAAGAAGCGCTTCTGCTCGTTCTCTCTCATTGAGGCTGCAGATTTCTCCACATCTTCTGTAAATCGTCTACAGTAGCGTAAATGAAGCCATTACTCATCATCCTTTTGCTTCTTTCGTTTTTAGTTGTTTTCTTCTTTTGGCTCTTCGAATGGCTCCCATGAGCCAGACAGCACGCTGTCTGACCCAATGATGACACCATTGTCTTTATTGATATACTTCATATCGCTGACCACGCTTCTTTAACGCGTGCAAGGCTGCTTTCATCTAAGATGCCCCATCCAACGTTTGCTTTTTGTACGCAAGCACACTTCATTATAGAGCTTTTAAGTCACGGCCAGCACCGTCTGAGATCACCACGTGGATTACTTCTAATGAGATTGTGTCAGCATAACCCCATTTAAAGCTGTTTTCGAAGTCACCAACGATAACACGCCAGATGTCTTTCTCCAGCAGTATTGGTCTCCTGTTGGAATCATGTTCTTTGTTGAATCAGCATGCCATGCCAGCGAATACTTCTGGGCATTGGACCAAATTTAAATTCTGGATATTGAGTAAACGCGTGTTCTTTCGCACTTTAGACATCGCGTGTGTTGCTTGAGGAGAGTATGATTCCGTTAACTACTCCTCCAGTTGCTGTAGCGAGTTTGCCGCAGAATCGACGATATTATCTTCAATATTTGCTTCTGCATAAGTTACAACATTAGTAGTGATACTGGCCGTCAAATGAATTTTTAGCTTTAGAAAGTGCCATCCGGTCATCGATTTAGGCTCTAAAACCATGAATACGCTGCAATGTCAATCGACTTCTGCAAAGTAGAGAATCACCTACGTGATATGCTCTAAGAATGTAATTTTGCTTTTTCTTCACTCATTGTTAAGAATTTATCTGGGAAACTCGATGCTGACTGCAGCGATTTTGCATAAGGACGAACTGCTTTAGGACTCAATAGCAGCTTTCACCGAAAACTTTGACTCTTGCTCGCCTTCTCCTACGATTTGTGCATTTCCTTCCAAGTTGAAGCGAAAGAACTCTTTTTCCTTCTTGAGGCACCGGATCTTGTTTTGAAACTTTAGCCTAATACTGATTTTCCTTTTACTTTTGAGAACAATTCTTTTACTAATTGCGCGGATATAATGTGCCTGTCTTCTAATGCTGTCTGTCATATTTGTTTCCTCTTTTCTTTTGTTTTTATAGATTTACTGCTGTAACACTTGTCGCGATTGATGCTGTTCTTGAATCAACTTCTGGCTCATTTGATTTCATTGGTGCGATTACTTGTTTTTGTTTAACAAAATGCAGATAATCGTTCTGCATCGGCTTGCAAGCCTCTTCATCGCTTCCTTGCAGTCGTTCGGCTAAGTCATCTAAGGTAATCCATTACGAACAGCAATTTGAGTCTTAAGCTGTGATGCCTTGTATCCGTCTGAGACTTTCTGCAGCTCACCAATTCCGCCTCTTTAGCGCTAATAAGGCCATCTTTCTCGATGAGCAGCTGATTATTTGCCCTCGATTGTTGAAAGCAATCCAGCTCTTTTCTTTTTCCAATTCTTCACACGATTTTCAAGTCTTCAGTTTTTGCTTGTGCGCGTTTAATTCGCTCACTAACAATCTTGTTAAGCTCTTCTTGTGAAAAAATGTTGTGTTTTCAGACATATAATGTCTCCTTTCCCTCTTTAACCTGTGAGTGCAGTAATATTAAAAAGCCGCTATGAAATAGCCGCTAGTTTAATAACTGATTTTTGAACGCGCAGGGCAGCAGCCAGGCATGCCCAGTGTGCCAATACGCACTGTCCATTAAAGCTGATATCCATATCATCAAAGTGTGAACGATATCCGAAGCCACCATTTGAGCTAATATTTCGCTTGTCGCAGTTTGTTACAACTGACAGAGACGGCTGCCCAGAGTGGCAAATTGTTTTTGGTAAATGCCTTGCTCTATCAGAGCATTAGCTACGATTATCTCTTTAACCGTTGCAGCACGACATATCCCATACCTCTTAATTCGTCATACAGCACTTTTTGGTCCAGAAGCTCCATCGATAACAACTTGAGCAACGTTTGCTTTTTAAGAAACATCACAGATCCAGTCATTCCTGTTTTGAACAGATTGGCAATCAACTGCCTCAACGAATATATTCCATAAATCCGTCTTAACAGAGTATACTTTAATGAAACGTTCGTGCTATCTTGACCATGCTTTGTATACTACAGCGAAGTCAGCTGCCCTTTAAATTTAGGTATTTCTTCACTCTCAACTCTTCCCACATTCTGTCTCTGAGATAGCTGATTTCGGTTATATTTAGGCTAATAGGCTGGCCGCTGCTGGATGTTTAAATCCAGCTTTATCCTCACCAAGCTCTGTCATTTCGATCGCCTGCCAAGTGATATCCCAAAGATGGATTCGTTTTATACCATTCTTCTTCTGTAATATCCTTCCTCTTCGGAACTCCACCACCCGCCCATCCAGGAACACTCTAGCTCTACCAAACAGGCACGCTTTCCCAAATTTCCAGAGAACACCGTCCCACTTGGAGACTGGCGTGCCGGAGGTGTTCCACATAGAATAGTGATAGGATTGTCACCGTCTGTAACTCGCATATTTAAGAGCCGATTCTGCTCTGTGTGTACTCTTGCGGCTTCATCGATACGCATATCAAATCCCTCACTCAAGTCCACCGTTCGAGGTTCTCAAGCTGTTCTGAACTGGATCATTCCTCTCAGCAGAATATAGTCCTCCGACATACGCTCTTGACCTTTAGCTCTGATAGAGTTGGAAGTCTTCTCCATCCTTATAAACCCATTTTTCAAGATATACTCTTTTCAAAAGATGACACGCGATGTACTGATTCTTTGTGTGCTGCATGCAAGATGTTCAATCTTTTATGCAACGCCCACAATTTCCACGATGTAGAGAATCTCTGACTTTCCGTTCCGCCGTGGGATTGAATATCCAAATTTTGATGAACCCACAATCCTATCCAGTAGCTCAGCTACAGGCTCTGGGTAACTCTTTTGCCATGTGTAGCATGACAGTCCTGTCTTCTCGTATATCTCAATGGCTTCTTTAGCTAGAGAACGCTTTTTGATAAAATGGCAGAGAGGACAGCTTGTGTAGGAATTTGATTCCCATATTTCTTCCCAGCCACTCAATCATCCTTTTCTATTTTCCAGCCTTTAGCAGCAGCTTTGTCTTTTGAATTCACATATGCTGCTCATGATGATTTTACAAAATCTTGTAATGAGATGTTATTCATTGCCGCTCGTCCAAGCTTCTTCACAATAGCTTGATATTCTCGTCTGTCTTCGGAGGCTAGATTATCTGCCACTATCACTCGCGCTGCTTGTTGTATGCAGCACGCGTATTAACCCTCATTACTCCCACTTCAGTCCAGGCATTTTCGTTTCTTGCCATCGCCTGGATGATAATCAAGTGCATGTACACTCTATCATGCCGTTTAAACACATCTCTACTGAGACCCAGGATAGTGATACACTCCAGCAATTTTGTCGCACCAATCGCAATAATTACCATCCGTGCTGCGGATGATTTTAGGCTGCAGTCCAGCGTTGTAATGGAAGTCTGCATTAACTTGAATATGTTTTATTCACTACATTTTTGCTGAAATTCACTACTGGTTCACCTAGAATCATGAAACATCATCAAATGTATTCTCATAAGCTATGCGATTGATTAAGCTGTCTATTCTCGCTTGATTTATAGGAGCTTGAATAGACTTCAATCCGATTCCAGCTTTTTTATTAAGCTCTTCTTGCACTCTCATAGCATAAGAACTAACCATCCTGTGGTTAGTTCCTAGTACATCGTTTAAGATACGCTCTGCAATGTTGTAATACATTTTCCCTGTCTGGCAGCACAGCACTGCTAATGTTCTGCTGTAGGGCTCTGAGATTAATCCCTTCCAAAGCGATACTGCGAATTCGTGCGCATCGATGAAGTTAGCTTTTCCGTTTGTTAATAGAAGCAGCAATCTTTTTAATTCTGGATTATTCTCAGCAGCTTCAAAGAAATCTTTTTGAATTTTTTCAAGCAAATCTGGAACAATATCATCCATTCATATCAGCTCCTTTTCACATTTATTGCCAACACATCATTATTCAGCAGTTTTATCTTCAATTTTAGTTTTATTCAACATTTCTTGTTGCTTCTTCCTCGCTCATTCCTGTTGATGTAAGCAGCGTGATTCCATTTTCCTTAGAAAGTACACTTTCTGGTAATTACTAAGCAGTGAGGTTATCTACAAGTTGAAATAATTCTATTTTTCTGTTTATCAGCTCCATTATCACTCAACTCGCCGTTTTTGGCTCTATTGCCTCTTGTGCAGGTTTAATATCCATATTTCCTTTAATTCCGCTCAAATCGTAGATAATGTCTGGAGTCAAGTAGTTAGGCATTGCTTGATTAAACGTTTAGAAACGGCATCACCCAATAGAGATAGTGCCGACACATCCGCTTCAAATAGCGGTTCCCACTTAAGTACTGTATTAGAAAATTCTTTTCCCTCAAGTAACGCATTTCATCACGTAGACACACAGCTACATACGCTACATTAAGAAGTCCAGAGCTTAGAGAACGCTGTGCAGCCTTTCCTGCAAGTCTCAAGTTCTCATGGCTGGCCTTGATAGCTTCAACGCTTGACGGATTATCTGACACACAGCTTCAAATCATCAAGTGTCAAGCCAGTTTCTCCAGCAAATCCAGCAGCAGCCATCTTGAGTGCTCGACAAATGGAGTCGCGCTTGCTGCAGTGAACTGCCCTCACAGTAGGGCTTATCTCTGTCATCATCTTTAGTAAACATGATGAAGCTTTGAAATAGTTGCTTTCCAGCTTTCCATTGGCTGCGCATCCTGGCTAACTCCAAGAACGTACTTTTGGGGGAATGAATAGAACTCAGCAGTTACTCTGAGCGCTCAATCGTGCGCTGTGCGTCTTCTGATAATCAATCCCAGAGCGAGTGATACGCGAACGCCCAAAAGGCCTAGAAGCGTCTGGCCTGTGAATCACTGGCACCAGCAATGGAATTCCAGTAGATTCTCAATCAGTAAGGCGTCTTCATTGGTTGGATAGAAGATTGTTTCTTCTGGAGTGAAATACGCTTCTAATGTTGGAGTGTGTTTTCTCCTCGTTTTAGCACCGCATAGCCTTTCGGTTAATAGGTTAGGATTGATCTAGCACACCAGTTGCATTACTTGCCTCGATGACTTGCAAGCGCAGCATTCCTTCTTCATCCTTCGATATATAAATAAAGCAGCACGAACCAATCAATGCAGATAGGATTGCTGAGTCAAAAAGATATCTGGATTGTTTACATCGGAATATATCATTAGCGTTAAAATTTATCGTTTTGCAAAATTCTCTGAACACTAATCTATCGGCCAGGCTGTCCACTGCTTTGTAGTCCAGCCAAGTACTGTCTTGTATTTATCTCTAACCTGTGCTGGAATTGTAACTCCATCCGAATCTGTCAAGTTTCTGCATTGAATAGTCAGTCATATCGCATTAATACCTGCTGCGATATAGATTCAGCTTCTTCTGCAGATATGCTTTTGCCTTTAGTTCCATCTCCTTTTCGTGTTTTTGGCGCAGAAAATATACAGTGACTGCGTGAAGGTCTACGAGAGTTGCAGGGTAGGTACCTCCCCCTCTAGTCTGGAAACGTAATTTGTCCAATCTTTAGTTTGTGGGCAAAATTTCGGTTCCCACGGTCGTTTGATTTCTCGTGCTTGATTGAATAATTTATCTGATTTCTCTCATTACATGTCCAGTGAGCGAGTTGCAGGTTGGCTATATCACTTGGATGTCCTCCCTGTTTATTGGAATGACGTGATCAATCACTGGTGATAGTGGGTGTGGATGCTCAAACTTGTATCACAGGTTTTCCGCAGATTCCACAGATATTCTGAGTCTTCAGTATTATCTTCTTGTTCTTCTCTGAATGCGACTCCCTGATGGGGCCAATTCTATCTGGGCGGGCCATTTCAACTGCCTCCTCCTTTCGTTTGAGGGGTGGGGGTATATTGATTAAATGATTAAAAAGCCACTATCAGAGCGTGTCTGTGCATATAGCTAGTGGCAGTTTGCATCTTATTTTAGACCTCGAGTCTCTTTGAATTTATCATATCTTATATTGTGTTAAATTCGAGCAACGCTCGAACTCATTGATTTAATAATGTTTTTGAAACATTCTCTTTTTGAATTTACATTTTCTCATTATGTTAAATTGAACATCGTTATAAGTAGAAATCGTCCATCGATTTATCCTCGCTGATCTTGTTGAATTCCAATGTATCGAAGTGTAAATGTCTGGACTTGCGTGATTAAATAGAACCATTAACATCGCCATATCCTTATTATTTTTATAATGATGATAGCCGAACGTCTTCTCTCATTGTGTGCGTTCCAACGTTCTCAATTCGCTGATATTATCTTCCGCTGCAGCTTTTGAGAATGTGTGTAAGCTGCTTCTCTTGTAATCGGCTTGTTCTTTCCTTTACGGCTTTTTGAACAGATAATCTTTGAGGATTCATGCGCCTGATGGTACTCTTGTACTTTCTTCTTTAGAGAGCGACCCATTTTCCGCTTTGATATCTTTCCTGTCTTCAGATCTCTAATCGTTTACGTACTGGCCCTGCAACATCCTTTTTACTTTTTAACTTAATGATGTCGCTTATTCTTAATCCTAGGTTAATTCCGAACATGAACAGCATATAGTCTCTCGCCTGTTCCATTCCCTTCAGATAATCTTTCATAGCTTGCACATCGTCTGGATCTCGAATCGGTTCCACATAGTCATGCTTCTTGTTCTCCTTTTCCAAAACCAAAGAGCGCACCTTTCAGCACGCTCTTTGATCAGTCGTTTATATTGGTTTATTAGGGAATGCCATGAGACCCGAACCACTCTCATAATTTATGCGGCACTTGTTGGCAGTCGTCCATGCTGCCAACCCGTATACACCTTTTCCAGGACTGGCTTTGATGTAGCTGTTTCCGCAGCTCATCTTTTGTTCTCACTTTTCTATATTAACATTATAACTTGTTTATCTTTGTTTAAACTTCAAATTACTTTCAAAGTTCTCCCAAGAAGTCGAACAAGTCTTTGACATTCTTTTCCTTTTTCATACTCAAGAATGAGCCTCCATCGTGGTAATAGGCAAACTCTATCTTTAGCTTATCAGCAGCTCTCAGAATTCAGTCGAAGAGTAATCCAAGTCCATATAGATAGCAATGTCGCTCGCATTACCTTGGACATACTTCTCAATTAGTACCGCGACATACGGATCACGTATTTTATTAATGGCTTGCTCTATCTCTGTCCATGTAGCTTCTGGCTGTTTCTGCATGAACTATGTGGTCTTCAATCGGATCGCACAGTTCCTGTATAGCTCTAGGCTCGAATGAGAATGTTGCTGTAATCTTGCTTTACATAGTTATCTCCAGCAATCTTCTTGAGAGTCTTATACTGTTCTAATACTTCCGTTATTCCTTCAATCGTGGCCTTAGTGTCTAGCTTCATCTAACCTCCCTTAAAAACGGTAAGTCATCCTCGCTGAATTCGATTGGTTCAGCTTCATTGCTATTGAACACTGGCTGACTGCTTCTTGCTTCCACTACTTTCTTAGTCTCTAATAGTGAGAAGCCTTCACATACTTGTGATGTAGACTGGCTTTCCGTCCTTATCATAGCTGCGCGTTTGAATTCTTCCCTCAACCCCTATGCAAGCGTAGCCTTTGTCTGTGAATTTAACGAAGTTTTCTGCAGCCGTGCGCCTAGCATTAGGCAATTAATAAAGTCTGCTCATACTCTCCACCTTATTTTTGAAATTCCGCTGCACTGCAACGCTGAACTGCGTATATTTAGTGCTGCTCTCGCTGTGAATTTAAGTTCTGGCTTCTTAGTAAGTCTGCCAACTACTACTAATGATTAATCATTTTTCCTCCAATAAATATTTCTCGTGTGTCAAATCGCCTCTAAGAATACGAGTCACTCTATTAAACTCTTGATTGCTTGAGACTTTCACAGGCTTAATGTTCTCTTCGAGCCTCGTCTGTTTCTGGAATGTAACATCCTGTCTCTTCCATTCCTATCTCCGATGATTACAACTCCATAGCGATTTACTAATGTCTCTATAATCTTCTTTACTCGTCTCTGATAGTTTAGTGATGTTTGAGATATCCACTTCGTTAATTCTTCTAGTGTCGCTGTTTGGAAACTCAATCTCACTACCATTCTTTCCCTGCACCCATTCGTTCCATTAGCAGCTCTCCTTAATCTCTTCTAATCTGTTCACATTGAATCCAGACCAGGCATATCGAAGTGTTCATCTAATGCTACTACTGGTATCTGCTGGAAGCCGTTTAATTTAATTTCTTCTAGCTTCTCTGATGCTCAGATACATCCACTGACTCAAATTGAATTTTATTTCGAGTGTTTCACATCTTTTGTCCTCTCTCGCACTGGATGCAATTTGTTTAGAATAAACTGTAATCATTTAGTATCCTCTCCAAATTTTCACCGTCAATTAATTCTATTGGATTTTTCAACCATGTCTTTTATATTCCAAAATTACTGATTTTACCTTTTGTATCCAACAATGATACTCATTCCGAATATACTTTTTACTACTTTCACTCACCGTTTTCTTCGTAGAGTTGCTGTTCCAATTAGCTCTCTCATAATTAACTTATTTTTCATCTAATATTTCTGGTTTTAATCATTTAATCTTCCTCACACACCAAAATCATATCCGCTATCAATGAACTCTGTACGTTAAATCTTTTCTAACTCCATTCCCAAGTTTTTGATAGATTAACATTACCTGTTCAACCATTAAACCACACCCAAATATTTAGATAATCTTGCTGTCATTTTTATGAAATATATCGTTTGTTTTTCACCTTATAAACTACCTGCTTTACAACATGGTCGATCTGAACCACATTAGTACTTTTGCTTTTCACATCTCTAGGATTGTGCAATCATCAAGCAAGAATGAATAGTTAATCTTCGGATGGAAAATGAACTCATTATTACAATTGATAAAAGATTCTGAAAAGCATACATCAACGCTTTGTAATTCTTTCTCTTTTATTTCTGGATTCATCTACTCACCTTCCACAAACAATTCTCTTTGATTTCGTCCCCAAACAATTCGATTGCACGTTCGGCGTCTTCTCCATTTTTAAAAGTAACTGAAAAGATTAAATTCATTCATCGTCCAATAAACTACAATATATAAATTTGTATTTGTTCGCATTTAATAATATATTTTTCTTGGTCTATGTCATCCCAATCAGGCTTCCAATTGCCATTACACTCATCTCTGAACGATCTGAATCGTGTAAGCAGGTTTCTTCTCTTTGTTCTCGTTTCAGCTTCTTGTTTAGTTCTTGAAAATATGTCCTTGACTGAATGCCCATCAACCCATGCATATCATCTAATTTCCCTACTATTAATGGTTCCGTATTCGTCAATATGATAAATTTCGTCTCCTTCTTCACAACAATCGTTCAGCGTATTCTAACGCTTCAATCCTCTTATCCAGCTCCGCTCTTTTCTTTTTTTAAGTCTTTCATCATCGTTATCTCCTATTGATTTTCTAAAGCGAAAAATCTGTTGTAATACTTCATATCTGCTTTCTTCAGCCAATCCATCGATTACATCGTTTGTTAGCCTCCTCATGTTCTCCTGATTGACATCACAATCCCCTGCGATTGAACCAATTAATATTAGAATTGACATAATTGCTGCGTATATCAGTAATGGCAGCGTGGCTACAAACCAAGGGATTAGAAACTCCAGCTAATTTAATAATTACTAATAACACAGTTAAACTTAACGCTAATCCAAATATATATATTAGTAGTTCTGCTTTTTGTCATCCATCCTTATTCCTCCGATTTATTCAATTTCTTGTTTATATACTTTAATGGGCACGTTACACCTAATCCATCATGTATAATCAGTTCTATTTCTACAGTTTTGTTACTCAAATCTACAAAGACTGTATTTGTCTCTCTCCTTAAACCATATTTGTTTGCCGTCTTTTATCGTTAAAAACTGAGCACCACGAAATTTCGTATTTAATCCATTCGCATGTACTGAAACAATCATATTCTCACCTACTTAATAAACTGTTGAAAAATACAATGTCTGGATATAAGAATGGAGATACTACAAGAATTATCAATGTTAATACGCCTATTACAATCAAAAAAACTTAGTTAACACTTTCAATCTTTTGCCTGCATCTTTTTACACTTTCATCCCAAGATGAACCCATGCTATAGTTCATAAAATCAATAAACATAAAAATATGATTATAGTTGCTAAACCCAATAGACCACCAAGAATATTCTGTGTTAACGAGTAAAATACAGCCTCTGTTCTTAGTTGTGGATATAATTCAAATCACTTTTTCAACGCTAACCTTCAGTAAGTCTGCTATTTTACTCAAAATATCTGTATTCATCCTTATTCCTCCACTTTTACATAAAAATATAATTCTGATAACTATCGTGTTATCAATGTGTCCTTCTTCCACTGTTGCACTTCCTTTTGGCAGTTCGGCGAGTATATCGTATATTGCCTTATCATAAGACTCGCTTTCATCGCTTGTTCGCTTAATCAACATCTTCAAATGCTTTTTCAGCTTTTCTAAATCTTCATTCATCTTGCTCTTTAGAAGGCGCACGGCACGTACTTCAAGATATTTCCGACTCAGATAACCATCTATCGCATTCTCGTATTTCGGCAAAAATTATCCATCACTTCAAACACTTCTAACCGTTAACTCCTCTGTAATGGCTTGGATGGTTAATAGCGCTGTTTCTCAGTTTCATCCCATTGCTTTTTGCTTTTTTGCTATTTCTTCATCTATTAGCCTTTTTGTTTTCAGATTTTCTTTTTAGTTCTTTATATATTCATTTAAATTCACTTAATTCCAGCTCCTTCAAAAATATTCTTCTAATCTGTCCATGATTTTGTTATGAGTACTCCAACCAATTTCATATGGATCACGTAAGAACTGGATTAATGTTATCGTTCTAACTCTTAATATATCCTTTGCCATATGCTTGAAATTATTCTCAGAATCAGCAATCATCTTTTCGATATCTTCCCTGGTCTTCTTCAATGCTGAATCGTAGAATGCATCTAATCTATTACATCCTATACTTTTATCTTTTTCGTTCGTTATGAATGGTTTTGTTGATGCAACCACTTCAATTATGTTTCCAGGAACTCCATATTCCTTCTTGAATTTTTGCAGCACCATAAGTCTTGAATGTCATAGCTCTCGTTGCTCTAATTTAAATACAGCTGTGTGCATTGGATGCTTTTTATCAAGGTATCCTTCAGAGTGCTATAATCATTAATTTCTTAAAGTACATATCCATATTTTTAATTACAAATACTATACTATTCTCCAACTCTGCCATTATTTCGATATGGCTTGATTTTCTTCATAATGTCGCTATGTGGTTCGATGTTTGATAAGTGGCTATTATTACACTATTCCTGTCTTCAATCAGACGGAAGCCGTACAGCTTCTCCAATTGGAGCCACTCCAATGCTTTGCCAGATAGCCTTGTCTTTCTGTTCCTTCTGTTGCTGCTCGATGCATGCTGCTGCATACGGAAGATGTTTATACAGGCTCATTGCCTTAATATTCTTCTGACATTGTTTAGCTTCCGCAGTATCAACCATTACAGCTCTTGTAGTCCTTAGTCCTTCAGACTTCATAATCTTTTCGAACTCTATCGCATTCAGTGTCATTTGAATTCCTCCTACAAAGTCCATTCGAGATTTATAGAATTTGGGAATAGAATCCATCAAATCACCTTCACGATTCTTCTTGATAGAGAACTTCACACGTTGATATCCTTCGTGATTGGCTTCAGTTTCTTCATTGCTCAAGAACCCAACTCATATCTCGAATCTGTTCAATAGATCCAGACTCTCAAGTCGCTTTAGCAGACTGGTGATTTATCCTGGCGCTGTTCTACTCCACGAGATAACTGCGACAAGATGACAATAGGAACTTGATGTTCATTAGCAAGGTTTTTGAGTTCCTGGTAATCTGTTCAATCTGTAATCTTCTATCACGATTGTTGTTAACCTTGATTAAACCGGACATAATCGATGACTGCAAATATTTACCTGTTGCTTGCCCTGCAGCACGTTCTTTTAATAATTCCAAGAATGTGATTTAGTTCAGATACAGTGTCATAGACTTTTTAAGTCTTCTGTTTGAAATACTCAATAGTCGCCTCACTCAGCTCTTTATCTCCAGGCTTAAGCCATCTGATTCATTTTGCGCAAATAGTACGTGTTCAAAGTAGTCATCTTTGCTACAAATCGTGAGAATACTTCCTTCTTGCTCATTTCAAGGCTGAACAGGTCTCACTCAATCCGTCGTTTCTCTGTAGCGCTCTATCTATTAGATTGATTGTCCAGGCGCTCTTTCCAACTGACGGTCTGGCTCCTACAGTCACTAACATTCCTGGACCAATTCCGCCTCCAAGTGCTGCATCCAATCCACTGAATGTTTTAATCCCATCTTCGATATCGTGTTCAAGCTCATACTCAAATTGTTCGAACGTTTCTGATAAGTCTCCGACATTTCGTTTTCTGATAGCTTAGAAAATCGCATTTAACAATTCAAGCATTTCCGCTTCTAACTGCTTAGTTGGGAATGCTCTGTGTTCTGCTTTTAACCTTTTCTAATTTTGCTCTCAAGTATTCACGATGTAGCTGATTAGCCAGGTAATCTAATCCGGATGTTGTTGCGCCTCTCTTGCTGCAAGGCTATTAGATATTCATATCCAATCGCATTATCCTTTAACTCAGTTCTAACCTTAGCGAATAGCTCCATCAATCCATCTAAGCGGGCCACCGTTATTGTTTAAAAATTTCAAAGATCGTTTTAAAGTTGTTATCCGTAAACCATTCAGCCTGCAGACACGTTGATTGAGCTTTGTCGAAATCTTGTAAATGGCGGATATGATTGATTTTTCTAACTCGTAATTATTCATCTACACCATTCCAATCATCGCCATAAATCATTTTCATCTTTTTCAAATACAGATTGTTGCTTAGTAGTGTTAGGTTTGTTGAGGAATGGCATATTCATCGTTCCAATATTCTTTATTGAACCAAGTTCCTCCTTTGCTTAATGAATCTAGGTTCAATTTTGTTAGCTATAATATGCTTTTTTGATAATTGACGAATACCGTTGCAAATTGTTTTTATTAGATACTCCAGACTTTATCGCTTTTAACGTATGCCTTTGAACGCATCGTTTTTCTTTCTTTTTCTAGGATACAATTTCCAAAGTTTATCAAAAATCCTCTCTGAAGAGCTTTTTGTTGCCTCCACCAGCGCTATTTTGCTATTATTATTTTTCTCTTTAGTTTCCTTTTTACTTTTACTTTGCGGATTAATGCTCATCATTAATCTCGCTTGCTTGTTCGTTAATGCCCACATTAATTAAACAATAACTACCATATCTACTTCTTTTTCTTCTTTTTGTCGCCTCTTTGAATGTTTCCTGAATTCTAACCGAGGTTAGTACCATATCCGAGTTGAACAGGGCTTTATCAAACACACCCCACGCAACCAAGCGATTCACAACCTGGTCTAATAATTTCTACTAGCTCCTGGAATTCTTTTAAAGTTGCATTTTAAGCAAATCATTCCATACAACGTAGTAACCTTTTCGGTATACAGCGCATAACAGTTTGATTACTAATAACTCCCCTTTAATTCCAAACTCTCCAGCTATTGCTTCTATTTTCTCATCTTCAAAGATGTCAACGTTAAGAGGGAAGTAGTCGAGTCCGTTTTTCTGAGGTCGTGCCACTTTCCTCGCTCCTTTCTGAGAATGTGTTGTCTACAGTGATGTGTTATGTTATAACTCATTGTAGAAATGTTTTTGTATGACGGCTTTATAAGTCGTCTTTTTATACGTTCAAAAAGCTCTCTTGCAGTATCGTATGCATCCTCTAGTGTTGAATGAATGCTGCTGCTTTTTGTAATTTCCAAGAAATACGACCAATCGATATTTTCCATCTATGAATCTTATTTCCCCTCTCAATTCGTTTCCGAGCATTACATCGTATTCGTTTGGTTCGAACATGTTCATTTCAAAGCTAATCATCGATAAATCACACCTTGTCTGATTGCCTCCACTTTATCGAGGTTTTGGTTAACTGCTCCAACCCACAAGTGCATAAATGCGATTATTCCAACGATTGCTAATGCTGAAAATCCTAAGAATTTCAGAGTATTTCTTAATGTAGTTCTTATTGAACCCTTTCCAGAAAGCTTTTCTTTTAGCTTTCTAGTTCTTGATATTTCAACTCTGCTCATCTTCTTCTTTCCTTCCGTTCATCCCCACACTTTCTGTATGGCTTCACATGATCAGCTTTATATTTGTATGTGATGTGTCAACTCGTCTAGCAGCAACGACTACAGGATGATTTCTCACATCACTTGAGCCACGCGCTGGAACTTGTTCCAATTTCAGCACATAATTCTTCAGTTGTTATCCATCTCTGTCTACTTCTTGAATCAATAAATGGCTTTATTAAATCAACAAATTTCTCTGGATTTCTTTTTACGACTTCAAGAAATATTGGCTCGTAATAATCAATTGTTGCTTTTTCCATCTATATCACCTTTCTTATTAAATCGACTTTTTAATTTTCCAGAAGCAAAAAACACCAACTTAGAAAAATTAATTTGCAACCAAGATTCTGCATACTTGATTCCATCTTCTTCGTAAATGTCATGTAATGGTGCATTTATTTCATCTCCTTTTTAAAATAAGCGTTCCCTATTTATGAAACTAGTGTTATAATATCCTGCTCTACCTCTTTTGAAATCCTAGTAGGGCAGAAAGGATGATGATGATGACAGCATTATTATCAGAATTTTTGAAAGGTACTGTGTCTCAAATCAAATAGGGATATATCTTCTGGTCTGACTGCCAGCGCCGACAAACGAGAGTCGTAAAAATTGGTATTAGAGCTCCCAGCTCTATAGGTCTTTATTCTTATTTATGGCAACTGCAGTGTCAGGGGACGATACTGACGAAGTGTTGCTGGTTACCGCTATTAACTTGAGCAGAACACTTTCCGTAGCGTGTCTTATATAGCGGATAAGACACGTTTTTATTTAAAAAGTTCATTCAAATTAATATCCTCTCCGTAGAAATCTTTTTAACTTCTTCAACACTTTGTAACTAGGCTTCATAAAATCATTTTCGATTTTTCACGTAATACGATTTGCTTATTCTAATGCTTTTCGCCAATTGTTCGTGCGTTAAGCAACGTTCTTGGCGAAGATTTTTAACATTCTTGCACCTCCTATCTCCTTAACACTAGTCATATTTAGGGTTAATTCTGACTCTAAAACCTTCTGCACTGTCAATATCATCTGCCGTGATGACTGCAATGGTTTTAGGGTCTTCTTCGTCTGTTTCTACTACAATTTTTGTGATATCCGTTAACGCTTCAACACTCATATTATTTCCTCCTTTACGGTTTAATATATTAAACTTTATTTTTAAAAATTTTTCTGAATTGGAGTATCTAATGCACGAGAAATTTTTACAATCGTTTCGATGGTTGTGTTCTCAACACGCTTTCCTGATTCCAACTCTGAAATAATACTTCTGCTAACTCCAGATTTTAAGGACAGCTCTTCTTGAGACATATTCAATTCTTCTCGTCTTTGTTTTATATTGTAACTGACACTCATTTAATCCCTCCTCTCAGTTCATTCTAAGTTTAATACACTAAACCATCTGTGTCAAGTATATTAAACACATTTTTCTTTATATTAAGCAGTCTCAACTGCTTAAATAAATTCTATCTTTCTCGTCTCTACTAATCCATAGAAATGCTAGTAGGACAAACAAAAATGCACTAATACCCTGTAGCATAATTTTCCACATTCGTGATATACTAGCACTATTGAGGAGCTAAGCTCCTCGAGTGCTAGATCTGGCTGAAATAGCTTACTTAATTTCTCTTATGCTTGCGTGCTTTCTGAGAATTTTTGAGGCTGTTCTTTTTGTTTGCAAACTTTATCAAGCTTGCAAGACCCACTAGGAAAGTTCCTAGTGCCGTTAGAAGTTCGCTGACTTCTTTTCATCACATTCTCCTTTCTGTTTCGTTAAGGTCTTAATCAACCTTTACAAATATAGTTTAATATATTAAACACGTTTTTGTCAAGCAAATTAAACAAAATACTTTTAAATTTGTTTAATTTATTATACAATCTATTTAAGAAAGAGGTGTTCTATATGAGATTAGAAGAGCGTATTAAGCAACTAAGAATTAATAGAAATATGACAATGCAACAGTTGTCGATTTATCTAATTTAACTAAAGGATATATTTCAATGCTTGAAAAGGGCTTAAACCTGCTACTAAAAAGCCGATTGTTCCTTCATTAGAAACAGTTCAAAATCTTGCCAATGCGTTTAATATGACTTTAGAAGAACTTTTAGATGGTGTTGAAGGTAATGTATCTCTCACTCAAAATGATTCCATCATGACCATCTACACCCAACTCACATCACCACGACAAGAGCGCGTCTACAATTTTGCTGTGGAGCAATTTAATGAGCAGAATGGACAAATACAAGAAGATAATATAGTTCCTATCGTTTTTGGCCGTCAATCTGCAGCAGGCTCTATGATATACGTTGATGACGTAGATGCTGAAATGGGCGTGCTACCATCCTCTATCGTTCCAAATGGGGCTAATGAATTAGTTCAAATTACTGGAGATTCAATGGAACCTGTAATAAAGAAAGGCTCTGAAGTATATTTAAGATATCAACCAACTGTGGAGGATGGTGAGATCGCTATCGTTCGAGTTGAAGATGAAAGGTTACATGTAAATACTTTATTTAGAGATGGTGAAAACATTGTTTTAAAATCAGAAAAATTCTAAGTATGATGATATCGTTGTGGATGCAAATAAAGTTTCAGTTATCGGTAAAGTATTAATCTAAAAAGGGAGTGTTATTGATGAAATTTGGTTTAAGAACACCTAGCTTGAAAAAGATGATTAAAGCTCGTTCCACTTCAAAATGGAAGAGACAAATCAAAAGGCTGTGATTCCAGGATATGGAAAAAGGTATTGGGTTGTTTAGAAACCCTAAAAATCGTTATATAACAAAGTTTATCGTAAAACTTCATTTGATATTTTTAAACTCTTAGGATTAAAGTAGTGAAGCAGATAGATTTGGAATCAAAGAATAAATAAGAAAGTAGAATTATTTGGTAGAAATCTAAAGAATATTTTTAACTTATTTTACTAAATATATACGTTTTTAAATAATTGACACTACATATTGTAGTGATTGATTTCTTTAACATTTTCTTAAACATTGTTCTTTGACAATCATTAACGTGATATAATACTATAAGTACAAGAGAAGAGCGTGAGCAAGCCAAGTTTATACTTGGTGAGGACTTTCCGCGAAAGATTCCCTTTGTTCTTATTGAACAAGGGAATTTTTGTTATAAGGAGATTTTTATGAAACCTTTTAGTTCATTAGACGACCAAATCGAAATTTTAGGGGAAAGAAAATTACGAATTGACGATATTTGAAGATGCTAAAAATTACTTATTAAATAATAACTACTACAATGTTGTAAATTTATACAGTAAAAATCCTTCTTGAAAACAGTAATAGTTATATTGATGGTTCAACATTTGCTGAAATTAAAGCTTTTGCATATTTTGGATACTGAAATAAAATCAACAATTTTTGAAGTACTTAATTCAAGCAGAAAAAGCATTTTAAATCAATATTTTCATATTGTTTTTGTCATGTTCATCGTGATAAGTACGATTATTTAAAAACAGAATCTTATGATCCTAACAGCACTCTTGATATTCATAGAACACTATCAACGATTTCTGAATAAAAATTATTAGTTTATAGTCGTAATGAAAATGCTATTAAACATTACTTACTCAACATAATTCTGTACCGTTATGGGTGATTATTAATGAATTAACATTCGGTGATGTTAAATATATGTATAAATATTCGAAAGATGATATAAGATTGAGTGTTGCTGACTACTTATCTGAATACATTGCAAGTAATAATAGTGGAAATATAAATAATAAATTAGCTCCAAATACTGTTGATATAATACTGCATTGTGTCAATGAACTTAGAAATTGTTGCGCTCATAATAATAAACTATGGGATTTTAAAACGCGAGATAGTATCCCATATATTCCAGAAATTTATGATGGCATAACAGACCGAAATGACACACGCTCGAATTTTTGCTATATTTTTATCTCTTCAATCACTTATTCATCCTGATGAATTTAGAGTTCTAATAACACTTATGCGAAAAAGATTTAGAACTACTAGCAAAAATACATTCTGTTAATTTTAATACCGTGCTCAAGAAATATGGTTTCCCTGAAGATTGGCACGAAAGAGACCGTCTCACCTCAAATTTCGTAAACAAAAACACCACACTACTTATCTTGGCGGATACAGTGTGGTGCAGTTCAAAAATCACCCTAATGTAGGGTTATTTGTTATGCCCTATTTTACCATATTAAGAGAGGAAGGTAAACTATGGCTAGTATTTATAAGCGCGGAAAGAGTTGGGCATATAAAGTCTACTACTACGATAATGGAAAACAAAAAGCTGTATCTAAGAGTGGATTTAAACTAAAGCCGAAGCGAAGGATGCTTCCATTCTACGTGAGAACGAGATGCTACAAGGTAAGGACTTTGCATAAAGAACGTATGTACCTTGCTGATTATATGGAAAATTGGAAAACTTTATAAAGACGGAACAGTCTCTTTAGGCGTTTCCAAGCGTATAGATATGATCATTAGATATGTAAGAAAAATTTTAACGTCATGATCAAGGATATCACCATGATAGCTATCAAGCATATATTAATCAATTAGCTGAAAGCCTATCGACTGAATCTGTGGCTAAATATCACACTTATACAAGTGGTGCTATCAAGCACGCCGTTCAAACCAGAGTTCTTATGTATAATCCATGCGAATTCGTTAAAATTAAAGGGAATGACGAAAGAGCATTTACTGAAGAAAGTAAATTTTTATCTTTTGAAGAATATCAAAGACTGTATTCAGCGCTAATAGAAGGTATCAATCCCTAGATATCAATCACGCTATATTATCCTTTTTGGCAATGGTGAGTGGAATGCGTTTGGAGAGTGTTTGGGGTTGACCTGGGATAATTTAGATACGGAAACTAATACTGTAAAAATCGAAAAAGGGTTCGATTCATTACACACTAGAGATTTTACGGATGGAAAAAACTAAAAATGCAAAAACGAACTATTATTATTCCAAGTGAAGTAATGTCATTATTATTCCAGCTTCCAAAAGATACGGAAAGGGTGTTTCATGACATCACTAATAACGGAGTAAAAACTCGATAATACGCTTAGAAAAGCGAAAATCGAGAGAAAAATAAGATTTCATAGTTTTAAGACATACACACGCAAGTATCTTACTATCGCAAGGTGTACAAGTCGTTTCAGTAAGTAAAAAGATTAGGTCATGCTAATCCCACAGTAACCATGCAGACGTATGCTCACGTCATTAAAGAATTAGAAGTATCAGACAATGAAAAATAATAAAGATTTTATCCCACGGAACATCAACGGAACAAAACCTTTAGAAAAGCCTATAACTAAGCATTTTTGAATGCCCCTGCAGGGCTCGAAACCTGTGACCCATAGATTAAGAGTCTACTGCTCTACCAACTGAGCTAAGGAGGCATTTGTACTTAAGGTACTTAACTAGTATACTACCATCCCCATTGTAAATCAAGGGGATTTTCCAAAGAAATTCGTATTTCATCAGACAACCGTTTAGCAAAACAGCCCTCTAAAATTTCATTAGAGGGCTTTCCTTATTCCAATCCCAGACTCACTTTCAGTCCTTCGTTAATGGTGTTCATAAAATCCGCATCCACTTGCGTAATTTTCTCAAGAATTCGAACCTTATCAATCGTACGCAATTGTTCAAGTAAGACAACAGAGTCTCGTTCGAACCCAAATTGATCTTTTTTGATTTCAATATGCGTTGGGATATTCGCTTTTGTATTCTTAGCTGTTATGGCTGCCACAATAACAGTTGTGCTAAAGTGATTCCCAACATCATTTTGAATAATGAGAACGGGGCGTTTTCCTCCTTGCTCACTACCAATCACTGGAGACAAATCTGCTAAAAAGACATCTCCTCTTAAAAATCTTATCAATCATTGATATACTCCCTTTTCACGCGATCAGAGATCATACAAATGACTTCATAAGCAATTGTATCTGCACGTTTAGCTAATTCAATTGCTGTAATTTCCTCTTCTTTGTTTTTTCCTAGAAGAGTAACCTTTGTTCCGACTGGATATTCATGAGGCAGGCGAATCATACATTGATCCATCATACTCTTCCAATAATAGGACAGCGAACTCCATCTACAATGACCTCTCCTTTATTGTAGGCGCGAATATACCCATCCGCATATCCTACTGGTAAAGTAGCCACCCATTGAGGCTCTCTAGCGGTATAGGTTGCCCCATAACTCACTGTATCCCCAATTTCTAGTTTCTTCACCTTAACCATCTCAGTTTCCCATTGCAGGGCTGGGGTTAGATGTTCTTCATCTTCAATGCATAAGTCTCCATTTGAAGGATTAATGCCATACAAACCGATGCCATAACGAATAATATCACTATCTCCGGCACTATGCCAAATTGCATAAGCCGAATTGGAGCAATGAATGTGAGGAGGTCTTTTCTTCCAATCCCTCAACCATGCCATTGAATTTTTCTTCTTGTTTTGCTAAATGTGCGGTGTCTTCTTCATCTGCTGTTGCAAAATGGGTAAACATTCCTTCGAACTCGAATGGACCGTTTCGTAAAAACAGCCTCAACTTCCGTTAATTCTTTTTCATTCACGACTCCAATACGACCCATTCCCGAATCTACAGCAACATGTACTTTTAAGGGTGTCTCCTTTAATAGTGGAGCAGCTTGTTTGAGCCATTCTACAGAGTCGACAGTAGCTGTAATGTGATTGCTTGCTAATAGTGGCGCATCCTCCACTCGAGCTTAATCCAAGGATTAAGATGGGTTCCTTAATCCCTGCTTCTCTTAAAGCCAAAGCCTCATCTACATTTGCGACACAAAATCCCTGAACCCCTGCTTCTAAAGCAGCTTTGGCAACAGGAATCATGCCATGCCCATATGCATTCGCCTTTACAACTGCATAGACTTGTTTGGAGGGGCTCAATTTAGACTTTAGTTTAGAAATATTTTGTTTAATAATTGATAAATCCACTACAACTCTCGTGTTTCGATGGATTGCTTCTAACATGATGGTTCATTCCTTTTTTTAATTGGATTCAAGTACGACAACGGCATAGGCATCATGATTCGTATGCGTAATCGATATCCATGTTTGATGAGAATAACGTTCACATACAAGAACCGGTTTTCCTGTGGCATCATTCAACACTTCAATATCTTGAAATGAAACATGCTGTCCAATTCCAGTCCCAAGTGCTTTGGCATAAGCTTCTTTAGCCGCAAATCGTCCCGCAAGGAATTCCACTTTTCGTTTAAAAGGGAGCGTATGATATTTTTCCAATTCTTTTGGTGTTAATACTTTTTCCAAAAAGATTTAGGTTCTACAACGATTTTTCAATACGTGACAATTCTACCGCGTCCATACCAAGTCCCTTAATCGCCATCCGTTTGTCGCCTCCTTCATTATGATTCATTCCTACATTTTAACAAATTTACTATCATTTGTCAGAAATTTTGAACAATTCCTAAGAATTCCATAATCCAGACCACAAGATAACTTCACCAGCTTTTAGAGAAGACTGTACATCAATAATGCGCTGATTACTGCTCCCCCTAAATTGCAAGGTCAAATCTTTTTTAGCGAGTTCAAATCGTCCATCTACCAAAGTATCAATCAAACTTAATAATTCTAACTTATCTTCCGTTTCTTGCATCAGCTCTTCCCAAGTATATCCTGTCCAAGACCAAATATCTTTGGTATTTCCGTAAGCTTCCCGTAGTGCCTTGACTAAAGACAGACAAACTCCTGTATTCAAAAAAGGTTCTCCCCCCAGAAGCGTCAACCCTTGGCAATAAGAAGCTCCAACATCTGAAACAATTTGCTCTTCTAACTCTTTAGTATATGGTATTCCGTAATTAAAATTTTGAGCAATCACATTATAACAGCCTTCACAGGCAAAGAGGCAGCCACTCACATATAGTGAACAGCGTACCCCTTCCCCATCGACAAAATTATACGGTTTGTAACTGGCAATTTTTCCTTTGGAATATTGCTCACTCGTCCACTCTTTCGGTTTTGGATTATTCATCCTCCATCACTCCTAAAGCGTAACGTTCTTTCAGTTTCGGCATATGTTTTACACGAGAAGAAATTTCCACATGACGTCCATGTACCATTGGACGCGCTTGAGGGTTTCCAAGGTATCCGCAAGTCCGTTTTACGACATCACATGTTTGTGGATCATGGTTTTTACATTGTGGACATTCAAATCCTTTAGCAGTTGGCGTAAATTCTCCATCATATCCACATTTATAACAATGATCAATTGGGGTATTCGTTCCAAGATATCCAACTCTATCATACGCATAGTCCCATACGGCTTCTAAAGCTTTTGGATTTTGTCGAAGAACCGGATACTCGCAGTAGTGAATAAATCCGCCCGAAGAAAATACTGGATAATCCTTTTCAAAATCAATTTTTTCAAATGGTGTTGGATTTTTACGTACATCATAATGGAAACTATTCGTATAATACTCTTTCTCCGTAATATCCGGTACCAAACCAAATTTCTCGATATCGAGTTTTGCAAAAACGATCGGTCAAGCTTTCACTTGGAGTCGCATAAACACTGAAATGATAACCGTATTCGTCACCCCATGCATCCGTATGTGCCTTCAACGCTTTTACAATCTCTAGAGTAAACTCCTTCGCTTCTGGATTCGTTTCCCAATTTGGACCAAAGAATGCTGTTGCCGCTTCATAAAGTCCAATATATCCTAAAGAAACAGTTGCACGACGATTTTTAAAGAGAAGATCCACTGCTTCCCCGTCCTTCAACCGTTGTCAAACGCCCCCATAATGATATAACACAGGCGCATTATCTCTCTGCGCTTCCTTACAGCGTTCAACACGGTACGTTAATGCGTCCTCGCAGATTGCTAGTTTCTCTTCGAAAATTTCCCAGAATTTATCAATTGAGCCTTCCGCTTCTAGCGCAATTCGAGGAATATTCAAAGTAACAACCCCTAAATTCATTCGACCATCGTTCACTTCTTGCCCATTTTCATCCTTCCATCCTTGTAAGAACGAACGGCATCCCATCGGCACTTTTAAAACTCACCGGTTAATCGAACGATTTGATCATGGTTTAATACATCTGGATACATCGTTTTGTTGCACATTCTAACGCTAACTGTTTTTACATCATAGTTTGGATCGGTTTCTTCTAAGTTCCTCCACGTTTTAGCGTGAATACTAATTTAGGGAAAAATCGCTGTTCTCTTCTCTTTGCCAATCCCTTCCATTCTTACTTGCAGGATTGCTTTTTGAATACAACGTTCAAAACGACTCGTTCAAGTCCAAATCCCAAAGTTGTAAAAAGGGGTTTGCCCTTGAGAATATGAGTGTATTGATTTCATATTCTAATGACTGCATCGCATCATAAATATCTTTTTCCGTTTTTTTCATCGCAAAAGCTTCTTGACGGTCCACTCCATCAATCCACTCCTTGGCATCTGCCAAATGTTTTTGATAGTTTAATTCCGCATAAGGGGCCAATAATTCATCAACACGATTAGCCGAACATCCTCCGTATTGGCTACTTGCGACATTCGCAATGATTTGAGCCATTTGAGCAGTTGCTGTTTGAATCGATTTTGGAGATTCTACCTCGGCATTTCAATCTTGAATCATGGCCTAACATATGTTCAAAATCAATTAAGCAACAATTGGTCAGTGGCATATATGGATGATAGTCTAAATCGTGATAATGAATATCCCCTTTTAAATGCGCATTGGCAACATGAGGAGGTAATAGTTTTAATCCAATAATTTTTCCAACTGTACCCGCCAGTTAGATCCTTTTGCGTATTAAAAACTTTACTATCTTTTATTCGCATTTTCATTAACCACGCTTGCATCTTTATTCGTCAATCGAGACAGTGCCCATTGAAAATCCAGTTGATTTTTCTACGTAAATCGCGATCAACTCTGTATGAAATATAAGCTTGTGCTAATTCAGACTCCCCATCTTCAATTAAAAAATGTTCAATAATACTTTGAATTTCATAAATTTGAATAGTCTCACTAAATCTTCTAGAAATTTCTTGGAGAACTTCGTCTACGATTCGATTCAATTCCGCTTCTCTTTCAGCATTAATTTCTCCATTTAACTCTGTCTCTGCTTTAAAGATTGCTCGTTCGATTTTCTCCTTTTGAAATTCAACTTCCCGACCATCTCTTTTAGTGACTAATAAGGTCTTCAATTCTTGTACACACATCACAATCCCTCCTCAAAACTCTTGAATCTATTTTATCATGCTGAATTTAAAAATCAACCCCTAAAACACAATATATTGTGTTTTAGAATCTTATAATTTACAACATATAGTGTTCAAAGTTACAAAAAACTCCCTGACACATCTGTCAGAGAGTCTAAATGCTTTATTTTTGTGCGTTTTTAACGGATTCAACCATCTTATCCCAAACGTTTTTCCATATCTTGTACCAGTTTTTAATTGTGTACGTGCTCGGTCCAAGTTTTTGTCCTGGACGATTGGTTTGGTAGTAGACATCGCCATTGATGTAGTCTGTTAAGAAACAGATCCCTTTGTTCTAGCGTAATCACGCGAGCCCCCCAAGGTAAGTATTCGAGTTCAGCTTCGGTTAAGATTCCGTTTGTTCCTTCGATGAAAAGCCTTTTTACATACGTTTCATATAAATCGAAATCAGAAGTTCACTTTTGTTAAATCGGATTCGTCCTCAGCGCAGTCATTAGCACCAAAACGAGATCGAATCCCCAAAATCAAATAACACCAACCCTGGCATTACAGTATCTAAATCCACAATGCATAGTGGCTCTTTCGTTTGGCTATCGAACATAATATTATTTAATTTTTGTATCATTATGCGTTACACGAGGCAATACGCCTTCATCTAAATCATATAGTAAGAAGCAATCTGCTTTTACGATTTTTGAATAAAGTCGATTTCTGCTTGAACCTCTTTTACTCTGCCTACACGATCTTCTAGGATTGCTTCTTCTAATTGGCGATAACGATTCCTTGTATCGTGGAATTGTGGAATCACTTCTACTAACTGGCTTTGCATCGAAGTCATTTAAATCATAGGCGAAGCGTCCAAATGCTTTTGCAGTAATATAAAACTGCTGCGGATTTTCTACTTTATCTAATGAATAACTGTTTTTCCACTGAATCATAAATTCCTAGTAAGATCCATTATCCAAGTTCGCCGTTAAATGCCCTCTTTGGTGCGAATCATACGAAGCGTTTTCACGAGAAGCGTCCGTCCTTCTGTTTCATATTTTTCACGTAGATAGCTTGTTACTTTCTCGATATTTTCATTAATCCACGTACATTTGGAAAAATATGATGATTAATGGCTTGCAATCATACTGCTTTTCCTTATTTTCATGTGATGAGTAATTTGATAAGTTTTGTTAATTAATCCATTCCTAAAGGTTGAATATCTACAAACTCCCTGGTAGTTCTAATATTCATACGCCACTTTGGCATCCTTTAATGAATTTTCTACTACTGTCATTCCTTTTTCTCCTTTAGCAATTTTACAAATAATACATTTCCCATTGTACCGCTTCCAGGTAAAAAGGAAGATATAACCCGAAAAACATGCAGAAGAACACCTCGGTTCCTCTGCATGAATCGATGATAAAATTTTTATCTATTTTTCCATAATCGCATCAATTAAGCCATATTCTAAAAGCTTCTTGTGCAGTCATGTAGTTATCACGATCTGTATCTTTTCGATACGTGATAATTTTTAGCCTGTTTGTTTTTGCCAAGATTTTTGATTTAAACGTTCACGTGTTTTTAGGATTTGACGCGCTGCGATTTCGATTTCCGTCGCTTGCCCTTGATGCTCCTCCTAAAGGTTGGTGGTTAAAATTTCAGCGTTTGGTAAAGCAAAAGCGTTTGCCCTTTGCACCCGCTGTTAATAGGAATGAACCCATTGAAGCTGCTAGACCCATCGCGATGGTTTGAACATCCGCTTTAATGAAGTTCATTGTATCGTAGATAGCTAAACCTGCTGTTACGCTTCCCCTGGAGAGTTAATATACATGTAAATATCTTTCTCAGGATCTTGTGCATCTAAAAATAATAATTGAGCGATAATCGCATTCGCCATATCGTCGTGAACAGGTCCGCTCACCATGATAATACGGTCTTTTAATAAGCGTGAATAAATGTCATAAGCACGTTCTCCACGTGAAGACTGTTCAATAACTGTTGGAATTAAATTCATACTACTTCCTCCAAATCTAATATTTGTTTAAGTCTACTGCTATAGTCAATAAAGGTCAATTTATATGCTTGCTAATTAATAAATCTAAAAATCTTATCCCAAATTTCTTTTGAAAAAATATCGAGCGGATTTTTACCTTCGCCAAGAACTGCATATCCAATCATTAAACCAAGCGCAAATAAGATGATGGCAATGACAAGGAAAAACTAAAATACGCAATAAAGCAGTAAATAGTAAATGTCGACTATTCTTTAATTGTTCTTTCATGATTCTTCTGTCCTTTCATCGTCAATCATATGTACGGTTGGAGTTCATTACCACTTTCTTCGCACTAAAAAAATTCTACGGATTGCAGCAAAAATGCCTCTTTCAGATTTAATTCGATTTAATAAAATTCACTGTTCCAATTGCTGCGCTCTGAAGTGGATTTTCTGCAGATCATCACTGGAACCTGCAAGTTTTTCAGAGCATGCGATCAATCCCATTAATCAGGCGCCTCCACCGGTAACCATCACACCACGTTCGATAATATCTCCAGCTAATTCTGGAGGTTGACTCTCAGAACAAAGTCTAGCTTCTTCTCAATGGTATCTAACATTTTCTTTTAGAACAATGATAGATTTCATTCGTATAGATTGTCACTGTTTTTGGAGCCCTGTCGTCATATCTCTTCTTGACAATCATATCAGATTCATTTTCAACTTCCACCGCACTTCAAGAGACATCTTAATCGCCTCTGCAGTTCGCTCTCAATGATTAATTGATACTTGTCTTTAATATATTCAGAAATCACAAGTCCATATTGTCACCCGCTAATTTAATCAGGCGACTTGTCACTGTTGAGCCCATCGATAGAGCAGCAATATCACTCGTTCCACCACCAATATCAATCACCATATTTCCAATTGGAGATATCTAAACCTACTCCTGCAGCCACTTTTTGGTTCTTCTTCTAAATAGATGTTTCTTCCACCACATTTTAATCGCTGCTTGAATAATTGCTTTTTGCTCTACAGTCGTAATATTAGTGGGCGTACAAATTAAAATATCGGGTTTTGAAAACCAGCTATTCTAAATTTAATTTTTGCATGAATAATTCTAATAATTGTTCCAGTAACCGCAATATCGCTATTACTCCACCTTTTAATGGATGATGAACATTGATTTCTTTGGGATACGTCCTACCATTTGATAGAGCTCGTTCTCGAGCTGCAATCACTTCTCCAGTACGCTCATCTAAAAGCAACTAATGAAGGTTCATTTAATATAATCCGCGATCTTTTAGAAACACTAAAAATATTCGCGGTTCCTAAGATCAATACCAATACTCTCGAAAGCATGAAAGTCTCCTCTCTTATAAATATTCCTTTGATTTAAATCCATTTTTAAAAAGTAGAAGGATATAGGAGCCTACTAAAAATGCGGCTGCTAATCCTAAAACTATACTGAATAACACCTAAAATTCCATATTTATCAACATTCCAAGAAGAAATAAAGGGAGACGGTCCATCAGGGGTTATTTCCAATAGAGTTCGATGTAATTAACATCAATCGCAACGAAATAATTACATCGCATATGGTAAATCGTCCATAGAAATGGATCCCCACTTATAACAATGCCCTTTATCAAATAGTGCCCAATCTAACAATGCTCCATAAAGGAACAATATAATGCTAGAAAATTTTTCTATCGTCCAAAATTCTTCGGGTGTTTTTAAAGGAGCTAGCATAAAATGACTACCAGTCCTGTTAGAAGAATCGTAACGGTGATTCCACCTTTTAAGCAGAATATCCACTGACTCCAATGGCGCTTCTTTTTGCAGTATTTTAACAGTAGAGGTTATTAGAAAAATAACTACTAAGCAAATTAGATTGATTGGTGTAATAGCGAATAGAATGCCATCCGTGGAGAAAACATCTCCATTAAGAATCCCACTAAGCACATGTAGCAATGACTCCTTTAGAAATTAAACTTAGTTTCAAAATTTTTCTTTGTTCATTCCATTCCTCTTTCTAAAGACACTAATTCTCTTTATTATAGCATAAATGCTACAACAGTCGAGTATCAATAGCCCTAAACAAAAGACCGGCACTCCGCCAACGCCTTATTGGTATACTAGATTAACTTCTTCGATGATTGATTAAATCATGTGGACTCACTACTGGGTCGCATTCACCCTACCATCTGCAAAAGTACGAAGTGGAATATACAGAATATAATAAATCACGATATTGAGCGCATTAGCGTCGCCTAATCGTTCCACTAAAAACTCGTTCCAGCCCATGCTGACAACGCCTCTTAGCGCATATACAGAAGTAAACAGATACTTCTGTCATGCTCAAAAAGAACACTAATGCTAATCCTAATGTAAATGGATTTTTGCAAAAATATTTGTACGCACTAAACGAATCACTCGCACAATGACTGCAAATATTCCCATACGATTCTAAATTCCTCGCGTAATAACTATCTACTAAAATCCTGCAATCACTAGCAAAACATCGCCTTATGGTCAATCATAAAATTGAGCAATACAACTGCAATCACAATAATTCTTGGCGTTAAACTATAGCCAGAACGCAAAAATAAAGTTGAAAAATGATTCGTCAATACACCGTCTACTAGGAAGCTAGAATGAAGACAAAACAATGCACCAATAAAACTCCTTTGGGTGCCATTAGCCCCTCACTTTCGCTTGTACGGAGAGCTACTGTTACACCAACGAACATCATTTCGTATCTGCTGCTGGACGAATTTTCACTTCTTTATATAAACCAAAACGATCATTGCCCACTTCTTCAACCGATTCCGATATATAGTGAATTTGGAGAAAATTCGCTCCTAGACCACTCGTCACTACCTTATCCTACTTTAATATCCTGGTAGCTTGAATTTGGCTCATAACAAAGCATATTTTGTCTTTTTCGTCATATCCGGTAATGGTCCCGTAGATTGGTTCTTTCTCATTTGAATCATCCGCTGCAACACGTACTAAAGTATTATCAGCATTTGATAACAAAGGCAATCCGATCAACTTGTAGAGTTCACATCTAAAACTTTTCCTACTAATCGCATTCTCACTCATTACCGACATTTGAGGTTGGATTCCATCATTTGACCCTCTGTAATCGTAATCACATCACGCCGAGTGTCTGGATTACGCTGCAATGGCTCGTAGCATTCACTAATGTATAATCATTTCAACGTATCTTGCAATTTTGCGTTTCTTTCATGAGTTATCACGTTTTAACTCATTCAATTGAACCTCTAATTCATATGAATGGTATCGAGTATTTCGGGTTGGTTTTCGATACGTGTTGATAAATCACCCACATATCAATAAAATCGGTAATACTATTTGCTGGATAAGAGACTAATCTTCCAAGAATATTGGTTACATCATTAACACCTTGAGTCACGATATTACTCCCTTACGTAACGGAATACATAATTAAAATACTAATGCAATGATTCCGATTATCCACCAATTAAGTTCTTATTTGAAAAATTAGATTCCTCATACTCCTCTATTAAATTATTCAACGGACTCTATTTTTCATTCAGCCAGTAATCGATTCTAGAATAGCTCCTATTCCTAACAACACAACTATAGTGGTCATTGGCAACAAACACTTTAACACCCGTTTCCTTCAATCATCTCCTGCAGATGACGAAGACATCGCTCCCCACCTGTCAAGAACAATTCCGCAATCCAATAACGTCACAGAAATTTCTCGTGTTTGTTAAAACATCTTCTAACATCTAAAATTCTAAGATAACTCACTCATCCCGCAATTGCAATTTCACTAGCAGAACTTCTATAATGAAGACCTTTACCATATCCGTCTTTGAACTTTTCACTTTTCGACAGAATCTAGTAGTCTTAAGTTTCCTCTGTACTCACCAATCAGTGGGTATACGTCTTTCAGATAATATTGGCTTTATTGAGCTCATTACCACCTACGAATCAGACGACTTCCTTTGATTTCCTCCTAAAGAAATCTGATTTACTCGTCTAGTTATTTCCTCCACCAATATCTACCAATCCTTCTTCCTGTTGGATCCTGTGGTGGTGAAAACTACGCTCTGCTGCTGCAAAGTTATTTCACGGCTTCTTGTGGCTTCCAACTCGGCATGTTTGAATAACGTCTAAAATGGCTCTTTGACGTCTCATGGTTCCGCTTGTTGCACAAATAATGTGCACTGGTTTCAAAGCCAGGCGGCGGCAATCGATTGGGTGAAATATTTTAACATAGCAATTTATGTTAATTATAGTCTGCATTACCGCCATCTTTGCATTGGGCGTAATCTGCGATATTTTCAGCGTTCTTCATTAACAAAGCCGATTTCCTACTGCGATAATTTCTTCTGCTGTTACAAATATTTTTGCAGCAACGAAGGTTCCATTGGCAACAATTCCTTCATCTTCAAGATAAACAATCATTAGCTATTATAAGTCAATTCCGATATTTTGTAACTGGAATTAAATTACATACTCACTTCCTTCAATAATTCTTCCTATGAACCAGGCTGTAAAATTCCTATTCTAATTATATCAAATTGCTTTTTATTCTTTTATAGCTTTATTTTAAATCTTAAATGGTTTCTTGATCTGTTGGTGATTTTTGCGTCAGTTCCAAGAACAAATGGATTTTGAGGTAAAAGGACAGAAACAGCATGATTTTGTCGATTCCTTTGTCTTTCACTCGTCTGCCGAGCAGGTGGTAGTAATCAATCTTTCCTGGTCGTCTCTTTGACTACCGTACTAAACTTATATTAATCAACTATGTGTTCCTTATTCCATTAATATTTAATGATTTAATTCATTTAGTTTCATTCTATTTAGTCTATGACCTAATTTACCATCTCTTTATATTCTACAATTTCATTAGCATTCAACACTTCAATCATTCATCAAGAACTCTTTAGAAAGTGATATCAATTACTATAAGTGCTTATTTATTCTTCTTCATTAGAATATATATTCCAAATTACTCGTTTAATTCTTTAGATTTATCAACTTCTGAAGTCCAACACTTTCAAGTTCTTCTACTTGTCTTACAGACCAGTTTTAGCTCCTCGATTTCTTTTCCCAGCAATATTCACTTTGAGAGAATTGCTTTGAAGTGTCCATCTTTATCAGTTGCCAATAACTTATTTGGACCGTTTTCGTTTCGACTGTTTTCTTCACCTTTAGATCTTTTTTATAACATTTGACTACCGTTACAGTTCCGTGTAATTCACTTTAAGTGATATCATCACTTTAAGATATCTATTGGCGCTGCTTCTTCGTAGATGCATGTATGTTCCTGGGTGCTAAATCCAATTTCTTAGATTTTCCTGCTTCTGATGTCAACTTTCTGGGTCCCTTCTGCTTTGTCTTGCTGAGATTTTAATTTTAGCGTCCACCGATTTCTGTTCCGCCTAAACACTTTTCTTTCAGAAGCGATCTTTACGTGGTAAAATCATCATCTTTATCAGTTCCTGGCATCACTATTGAACCATTCGTTTCAACTTTATTTTCTTCACCTTTAGAATCTTTTCACCAACTTGTTGTGGGTACAGTTCCGTCATAGTTCACTTTAGAAGTGATATCTATTGCTTTGGGGTATCCTCAGTGGTACTTTAACTAGGCCCCGTGGAGATATCATGTGTGTTCCTGGTGCCTAAATCTAGATTCCTTAGATTTTCCTGAAGCAATACCGTAACTGA
>BNJT01001868.1_pt1 | contig 43788 bp, 44 predicted proteins | sample 8540491 | NCBI WGS metagenome assembly BNJT01 (sample SAMD00202455, study PRJDB9452) | human saliva metagenome | host: Homo sapiens | reverse complement strand
GAGCTATGTTAAAAGCTGCTTACATATTACTTCATCGAAGTTGCGTTAATAAAATAATCCTCTGCATATTACAGTTTTAATGCCAATGCATGTTTTACATCATCATTTATATACCTAACATTCTTATCAAATCTCATTAATCATTAATAAGAATTTTTATTCTTGTATTAGTTTGAATACTCATCTCTAGCTAATAACCAATTATAAATTTGATACTTTGATTGCATAGAGTTATATTCATTTCTGTAACAGACCATTCGTTATTTGCATTTGAATATGTAATCATTCTAGAGATCCAGTTAATGATATATTGTATATGCCAAATTTATCATTAGTAAAGTTATATACGTTACATAAATCCCCCATGTCTGTTACATTCAAGTTTTGTGCTACAGCTAATTGCAGGTAGTAGTATAGCTTTGTGTTTGCCCTTTTATAGGCAGTATCATTTATTCAATAAATGAATAGCTTCATACTCATTTCTAAATGCAGTCAGATTATAATAGTTATTTATGAACGTATCAAACGAGCGCTGTAACGTTCCGGTATAGTCCATCTCTGCTGTCATGTAGATGTTCGGAAATTTCCTCTCTTAAATCTAGTAATTGATTTCTTCGACGTTAAACATATTTTCTTTCTCCTTATATACTTTTTAAAGTAAAATTGCATAATAATACCTAAATATATAGTTGGCAGATATAGTAACTATTCTATATAGATCTAAGTTTTTATTTAATTCATCCTCTTCCAATTCAGTATCTATCACGTATTCATCTAACGTAGTATTATTATCCATTAAATGGTTCATAACCTATAGTATTATCATCAGATAAATAGAACATTCTGATACTACGTCCATAATCATCTTCTTATTCTAAATTCAAAGGCATAACTACATGTGCTTCTCACCACACAAAGATAGTAGAGTTCCTCACTGGTCCCAGAATTGTTTAGTCCTTTTGTATAATGAACACAATATCCATCTCAGGATCACACAGATTGTATCTTGTTGTACCACTTATCTTTCTTAACCCCATAATTACAAAGTTTTGGTATGTGATTTGTCTGTCTCTCGTTTCTTCTTCACAGAAGTTTTATGACAGAATATCATAAGCTCTAATTCAGTAGAAAGAATAGAAACCAGCTAATAATCCAGGATCAAAGTTACAACAGTCCACTTGTTCAGGCCATTTACATTCCTCCAATAATATTTCCTACTCTCAGATAATTAAAGCCGCAGTTATACGCAGAGAACTGATTTGTACTGCCATAAATTTCACATTCTTTTGTATTTCGTTCAAGCAATGTTGCTCCATCTGTTCTCAGAATTCTAAATGTTGATGTTTAATAATATATAATTTCTAGCGTCTATCTACAATCTATAAGTACCATTATACATAAATCCTAAATTTACATTGTAGTTATTAAACTCATCGCATTTCACGAATAGTAGTAACTCAGTGAAAGTCTTTCATATGTCATAGGAAGTTGAAGTCCACTTTCTTATTAGTATTCACTAATCTTTCATATCTCATCAGTCATCCTTTTCATTTCTTCTTCATCTATAGATACCCGCACCACTGTAAATGTCTTACCATAAGTTGCTTTCTTGTAAGCCCAGACTTATATATAAACATATTTATATTCTTCACTTATAATATCTACCTTATTACGTTTATTTCAGTGGTAATGCAATATTTTGAAGACACGATTTTATCACTAGAACTGCGTATGTCTAAATAGAGATACACGTTTTTCCCAAACCCCTCCACCGCAAAGCATTATCTATTGCTGGGATAGTTTTAATTTATGAGTAACTGCTTTACGCATATTCATACTACTGAAGTTCAGTGAGTTTCTGGCATCAGGTCAATTATCAATACATTAGATGATGCAGAACCCATCTTAATCATAGTTTACTTCGTTTATAATCGATGCCTGCATAAAATACGCATCGCATCTACCGTCTTTATCATTACTGCATGATCATAGTATTAAGATCATCTAAATGTTGTAACAGATTACTTTTACTTCACTAATAGCATTGATAGTGTCTAGTAAATCTTTTCTAAATGATGCATAGAAACTACACGTCATTTATATTTACCTTATTTATATCTGAAAATTTGTTTGACTTATTTCACATAACTTCATATTTTATCTATAATTTTCATTCAATACTAGACAAACACAGTAAAAGTTGCATATCTTTGTCTGTTTTAGGCCTACAACATTTATGATTCATTTCAGCCACATGAAAGCTCTATCTTTTAACATCTTTGTAAGATACAGTTCAATACAGCCACTATGCAAGTTCTTTTTCCATTCGTTATCTCCTTCTAAATTCGTTTTAATATATTCTCAGGGATATTTTTATTGTGTTTTTGTATAAATATCTTTAATAAATGTACTGTCTTGAGTTTGTAATACTGTTTTATTAATTAATACTCTTTTTTTTCAACTTTTAACATTAGTTTTCTTTTATATATTTAGCATTACTGGCTTTTGCTTCCGTTATATTTTCGTCTGTCTCGCTTATTAAGTATTACATTAAACATGGGTTATCGTAGCTAGGTTCAATACTATTTGCTATAAGAACGTGTTCATCGGGCTTTTACAGAAAATTAAATTTATATATTCATGTTTTGTTAAAATACATTATGTTCCATATTCATAATCATTAAGCAGCAAATCTATAAGTTTAAGTCCATATCTATTATGGTCATGTCCTCTATTTATTATTCTATTATATAATAAACATTCTATTAGATATACTACCAAGTGAACATGACCCTCCCACACAAGATATACATATTTTGCTTATTTATAAAGTCACATTCACTACGACTATAGAACGTCCCATATTAAACTTTGCATATCTGGTTTGGATTTTTAAAGCTGAGAAGTCCATCATACTGTGGAATATAACCATGTCTGATTTTGTATGTTTATTTAAATCTTCTAAGAATAATTATACTTCGGATAATATAACCTTCATACTAATAATAAAGAAATTCCTTGTATTTCCATATATATTTATTATTTTATCCACATATATAAATGTCAAGCATCTTATGCATATTCTCCATAATTCTTCCATCATGACTTGTTCCTCTGAATTACTATAAACACGTATTATATTCTCTCTACATATCTTGATATGTTTTCTATAAAGCTAACTAGATTAATAAATCCTTCTTTACTGTTGCCTTAAGTTAGCATCACTGTAGTATTCAGCTATGTTGCAGAATACATTTGGTCCATATGTTTTAACGTCCTTATATAAGATAAGAGACACGGAATTAATTCCTTTCTATTCTTTCAAATGTAAATTCATAATTAAAATTTTCTACATTATAATTCTCCTTACAAAGTTTCAATAATACGGTATAATATATATAATTATCTGGTGAACAATTATACTTAAGGAAAGACAACAGGTGTTTTGAAATATTATTTTACAGGTATGTTTAAAACAATGAGAAAAAGAGTCGTTTACAACTCAGTGAAATCACTATACCATCTTCTTTATAATATATTGTTTTATGCGTGTTTTACTAAAGTTGACGCAATATATAATACTAGATGAGCCTTTGGAGGTATCATGTTACACATGAAGCCTTCCCAACCACACACCCAGATACAAAGCTAACCTTCTGCAGAGAGTAGTAGTTACAAAAACAGAAAATAATAAGAAGCTCTTAATACAGCCAGTTAAGAGATAGTGTGAAACATTTGAATCATAGCTAGAAATACAAATAAATTTGAAGAACAAGTGTACAAGAAGATATACTGTTCAAGAAAATTGCGAAGATGACAAATTCAGAAGAAAACTTAGATGTCTAAACCAGATAGAAGCAGACATAAAAAATAAAAGTAGAACACCCACATACTGAATTTGAAAAAGGATTAGATGCTACCAGCATCGTTAACACATAACTGTAGGGACACCATATGTACAATATATTCAAAATTTCTAGTATAGTACCACACTAAAGAAATCTCTGGGGATGAAGTGTTACGACCCAAGACTACAAGTGTAGAAGACTTACAAGAACTTGGAAAATAGCAGAAAACTAAATAAACTTGACGAAGATAAGATATAGTGTGATTGATGTGTTTAAATTGTATAAGCTAAGAAATTGTAGACGATGATAACTCAAGTTGTAATATATAGTTGGGATGGAATTAACAAAGCGAGATAGAAAGATAATTAACATTTGAATAATATAGTAGATTCATATAAGAAATATCCTAAATTAAATTCAGACTGTCTTGATATATTGGATATTTTATGATGAAGTACTATCGGTATCGCAGTGTTGTAAATAAAAGCTATGTAAATCAGCGCTATCGATAAAGGCACATTAGAATATATCATATCAAACATTACGTAGAGGAAAGTTATTAAAAGAGTAGCTATATTAATCAAGTTAGAATAAATAATACTATCAATAAAGGTATTATAAGACCCATAGTTACAGATTTTGAATATGAGATGATAGAAAATTAATAAAACATGAAGAAATAGTGAATCCTATGTTAAAACAAAGTACCACATATAATGATATCAAATAGATGATTGGGAGAAATGCCCCTTTTCATTTATTTTACGGCACAAAGCATAAGCTATTTTTAGCTATATACAAAGTAGACAAAATAAATATTAGGAGATGATTTATATGGCAAAACAAACTATGGTAGAATTATTAAAGGAAAGTCTATAGAAATATAGATAACAAAACACTGGAAAATATGGAGTTAAATCATAGTGGTGACATGGTTCTACAGCAGACTGGACAAATTAATACCGCACAGTTTAAATTACATGTAATGCGGTAGCGCATGACAGTGACGAGTTAGCGTATCAAATTCTTGAAAACGTGGGAGTTACAGGTATCACTTTCTAATTCGTTTTTAATGCATAGTCCTGAGCATGACTTTAAAACTGCTTTCTCTATTTTGGCGTAATTGAAATGGATAGGGGAATTAAACTAACCTGAGTGATAACGTGAAAGATAAAACCAATAAAAATTCGCCATTACTCAGTTGTTATAAAAATATATGCAAGTTAACACAACTCGATCGTAGCAGCTTTTGTCTGGTCTAACAGTTTCCGGTCAGCTGTCTCTCATCAGAGATCTGCATTCTGGAAGTTATTCAAACAGTCTCACGTTTCCAGTTCCTATCTCTATCTTTAAGATTCCTTAAATCATTATTATAAAGATTTATCATCAAGTCATATCTACATAGTTCTTCAAACCAGTTTTCAAACCTCATAGTAATAGTACTCAAGTTTTAGGATGACGTGTACATTCCCATTACTACTTTATAATATCCCCCACATCGGAGTATTATACGTGCATATTCTTCAGCTTTTCATTAAAGAAGTTAGGAGGTCTCAGTAGCAATACTAGGTCTATATTTTGCTTAGCTACAGATTTAGCAGCTCCACGACAGCAAGTCATCCTTTATACTTGCACCCATCCATTTACTAATCCATATACTCCACATGTTTCATTAAGAAAAGTCTCTTTTTATCTGTACACATCAAGCCTTCATCTATCCATACACCGAGTCTCGGTGGTTCTATAAGCAACATCATTATAAGAGTATATTCCTCCCATAATTTCTTTACTGCATTCATGCTGTAACTATACCATTCATATATTCATTACTATAAAGGAACCAGAGACTACTGTTAAAGGTTCTTAAGACTCATTATTATCAATACTATCTCTAATAATATTATCATTATAAGTGCTCCAAGTATTCCATTCAGTCCTATATCTCCTAGCTTACATCTACAAGTACATTTATATTCATAATTCCTCCTTATTAGAAAGTCATTAAGTACTACTAATTTAAGTCATCTCTCATTGCATCTCAAATGAAGCTAAGCTTTTCTAACCGTTCTTTATTAATATAGCAGAGCTTAGTAGGCCTCATCATAACCAGTAGACTCATTTCTCATATAGAATATCATTATTAATTAAAGAATTACTTTCAGTTCCAAACATGCCTCATAGACATGTCAGTACAAGTTCTAAATTTACTTACTTCATATTAACAGGTATCATATATTTCAACTTCTTTCCTCCAGTTAGTACGCCATTCCAGAAAGCAGGATTTTGTACTGCAATCTCATACCCATAACTTCATTTCTTTGCAAGCAGCATAGGACCTTTGCGTATTATCAAATTGTCCTCACTGTACGCATAGAAAATCCTGGTGCAACTCCATTAAGCCATTTCTAATGCTATATGTGTGATTTTGTAATAGAAGTTTTTATTGTAAAAAGCATGTTTCTTATTATTAGCTTGTCTCATATCCAACAACTCTATGAGGTAATATACTTTACCAGGCAGCATCGCAGCAATCTGCAGTTAGTTCTTTGGAACGCTCCCTCTGGGTCTCATTATCCAATCTCCATAGTGGGGTGCTCATTCTCCATCGGTGTTAATACAACAGACGCCACTCGAGTTATAGAAGCTATTTCAGCTTTTCTTATATTTCTATAGACGATCATCTTATGATGAAAGGAGTTAGACTGAGCTCATCTAACATCGTCTTTCAGACTATATCGGCTATATTAAGTGTGCTTTTCTTCCTTGCTTACAAGCTTTTACTTCCTTTCGGAATAATAGTCGTCGATCTACACAATTTGTAGAGAGGCTGATTGTCCACGCCGAAAGTTTGTATATGAATAACTTAGGATTTGCAATTCACATATTCAATATCCTCTAACTTGTTTCTACTCATATCGTTCCTTATAAGGCTGCTTTAGAGGCTTTTAGGAGGTTCCAGCTTAACACATCTTTCTTTCTCAAGCATTACTGTAAGAAAGGCACCAACGACCGCAAACCCTCCTTTTCTCAACTGATTTTGAAACTATAATTCTTCATTCCGCTTTACGTCAGCTGGATATACTCTATTATTACTCGTAGGTTTACTGTGGTTCATATAGCTTCTATTTCAACATACATTATAAGATTCTCCATTTCTCATACTTTACTAGCTCTGGAGTTAATCCTTTATCATCATATTATTCTGTAGCAGTACATTATGGTTTTCCACATCCCAAGAATCCAGACTTCATACATAGTATCAGATAATTTATCTCACTTTAACAGAAGCTATAACTCGATTTAGAGGAGCTATTCTATCTCTCGATTAACATCTCTTCAGTATACATGTGCACTATTTTCCTCCTTGTAGAAATCAACAAAAGAGTGGAGAACCCTCATCACGAAGTTTCTCCAAATCTTTTATATATCATATGGTATTAATTGAGTATCATATCCAGAACAGCCAAAATCTCCTGCTCGCCTTCAATGTGTTGAAATTGAATGTGCAGTCCATGCATAAGCTTGGAAACGTTAGATGCATAGGATTACGCTGAGCTCGGTCGTTAGTTATTCTGGATAGGTGTTTCAGAAGTCGCCAGTTTGACATTTGTCTCAGCAAATGAAGGTAGATAGTATAAGTAGACTACTTTGATCTCAAGCCAATGGGTTACTACTAGAGTCTGCGCTTTTAGCTTCATAAACGTGATTTATCTCGCACCAACGATGATAGCAGATATAGAGTGATTTAATATCGTCTCTGATAAGCTAAAACATTTGTACAGATGCTTCTTGCTGTTTACATCCTTAAGAATGTGTTATCTGCGGTTTCAGAAACTTCTCCTACTACAGTGCAGTCATCTTTACCAGCAAATACACCTAGTGGTAAGAAGCAGCAAACATTGTTACACTGTGCTGAGATTGGAGAAGTTATTCTTGAATCCTGTTAGCGAGATAGCTTGGAAAGCTGGTCCCACTGTACATTAATAAGCTTTCCAATTTTCTTACAGATGCTGCTATTTGTAAGTCTAATACTGTTTGAGCAGCATATAATGTTTTCTTTCTTTCTACATCTGCTTGAGCAAAGTCTTCTATAACTCTTCTATATCGAAGTATCCATTAAAGATAGTTAACCTTCTTTCTCGTGTCCGATGAATTTCTGTAGCCATGCCATCATAATTCTTGCGAAGCAAGAACCTCCAAGTCTTTCAAGTATCAAGCACTCAAGTTGGTCTTGTAATAGAGAACCCAGTCTTTCTTGATTTCTGGACCAGCGTTGATATATCCTCTTCTTCTTCTTTTAGTAGCACATTCTGTCTGTCTAGATTTCGCAGCTGAATGGGTCTAATATTTTGAATTGATATCAATAGCATCTGCTATCGTTAGCTGCAGTTGAACCACGAGCTTTTATTGCAGTCTCACAACGATATTTCTTTGGTCTCGTCCATTGAATTGACATATAGATAGTAAGTATCTGTAGGTCTGCTTTGTAGTCCGAGTTAATAATATTTCTTACCTTTGTAATCTTGTTCGTTATTGTTTCAGCAAGCATTCTTCCAGCATTTATAATTACAAATAGACCAAATTTTGGACCATTTATTTCTAGTTTTTCTGCAGTACAGAAATCTGATCTTACTAATTCATCTGCACTGATAGCTCAGATTTTTGACCAGCAGCTATTGTAGTTTGAGTTTCCATTACTCCGTTGTTTTCAACGAACACAATCACTTCTTACTTTGATAAGTTGTCTGAAGTTTGCTTTCTTTATACTCTACCTTTTAGTCATAGTTTTGAGCTAATTCGAGAAATTCTTTCTAATTTGTAGAACCTGATGATCTTTGAGATTTGGGGTCGATGAATGATAATACATCTTCTCTTTTAAAACCTTTTAACTTATAGTAAGGGAGTTTCAGGGCTCTATAATGATATATAGGTGTACTAAAGTGTGTAGCAGGAAATTGAAGTAAATTTATTATGCAAAGTTGTTTTATTTTGATTACTTTTTGTACATTGTAGCACGATGCAGCCATCCATTGTACTTGAGTTTCAAGTTTAGGACAAACTAGTAGCTGATTGATATGAACATGCAAGCCCATGGCCTGGTGCCACGAATCACAACTCAGTGAGATTCTTTTTACTCCCGCGAATACAGTGACATAATGCACTCTCAAAGAAGCTCTCAGCTTGTTCTCCATTTAGCTCCACAGCAGATGCTCCTGTTAATCCTTTTAGAATGCACTATTATCTGCATTGTTTGTCATTTTTAAGTGTCTTAGCAGCTTTGTACTTCAGCAGTAGGAAGAGCTCCTCAAATTTATCTGCATTAGAAGCGAATTTTCTTTGCAGCAGCTTTCTAACTTTTAGATACATCTCAGTTTCTCATCATTTTCAATTTTAATTTCTTGTCAGTCCATTCTGATTTATTTACAGATGGAGAATGTACTTTCTTAAAATTGAAGCTATTTTTAATAGTAGTATCACTTCAGTATTGTCCAAATGCTTTCTTCATTATGTTTGTACGATCGTTAGTAATTTCATAGTCATAAATGAAGGTTATAGTTTTCTAATCCTACAACTTCGTAAGCAGTTAGGACTTCGGAATATAAGGTATATTTATTTTGCATATATTTCCTCGAGATATAATAATGTCAATAAAAGAGGAGGTGTGTGTCTCCTTTTATTTTAATTCATTATTTTCTTACAGCGTCTGCCCGATATGAGCTCCAATTACAGATATAACTTTAGCAGCATCAGCTAAAAGAATCATTTGGATAGCAGAACCTGCTTTCTTTCATAACCATATTAATGAATTTTGAATTTAGTAAGCTTTTGAGATGCAACTCCTAATTCAGTTAGTGAGCTCCTCTTAGTATCAGCAGCAGGCGTTAGCAGCACCACGTGCCCTCATTTCCTAATTTTTCGGTATAGCTCTATCTACCATCTTATCCATCTCATTGTCTAAACCATTTGATATCTCTCTTCAGTAGCTCCTTCAATAGTTATAAGAGCTCTTGGATTAATTCTTTAGCTTCTTCAACAGAACGGTCAAGCTTTCTTCTCTTACAGTTTCAACTCACTCTTTAATCTCATCTTTGAACTGTTCTAATCTGTCTTTCATTCCTTCTGAAGTTGACAGTTGTTCTACTGTTAGTATTAGTCCCAGCCTCCACAGATATCTTCTAGTATATCTCGATCTCAATGCATCTAAATCTCGAACCTACCAGCCAATGTTATTTAACGCAGTAGAAATAAGCACGACTAAGTTTGTATATTGGTCTCCACGCAAAGTTTGCGAGTTGATGAGCATCTGTATCACTGTGATGTAGCAGCAGCTGTAAAAGTTTCTAGGTCTGAAGTTTCTGATAGCAGTTATAAATTCCATCGACGAACGATGCAGTTTCTAATGTCTCTCATAGCATATTCTTTATCTCATCGAGCATCTCCAGAGTGAATAGCAAGTTTATTCACTCTCCTCAGTACTTCTTAGCAAGTTTAGAGTAAGTAAGATTTCCATCTTCCATCACGAATATCACAAGAAGTTTTCACCATTGAAGTTAGCACTTCCATACTTAGAAAGTAATTTCTTAACAGCCATGATATAACGTTGTATCCTCCTCTTAACCAATAGCTTTACTACAGCTTCTGTTCCTAATGAACCAGAGTAGTATCTATCGTGTATTCATTCATTGCTAATCCGTGCACTTTCTAGCAGCTTCTCGTTTGCGAAGCAAAATCCAAGGATGCTTCAGGTAGTTGATCTCCAGTCTTCAACCATATTATCAATATCGTCTAATGCTAATACTCTCAGCAACTTCAGAACCAGCATATAATTCAGGACCGAAATCATCCATTCCTCTGACTTCCGTAATCCCAGAGTTTCTTGTTTATTACTTTAATTAAATTATTCATTAATTTCTTCCTCCTATGTCAACAATTATAATGTTTTAGCTATTAACCATTTAGCATCTGTAACACCCATCAGCTATTTTACATATTGCTTAACGAACACGTTCAGATACGTAGAAAGTTGTTTAAGACATATAGAAAATCTTGATAATATGTCAATAACATTCATCAGAGCACTTTCTTCTAGCTTTGTTTGGTCTCCAGCTCTGTAATCATTTTCCCATATTTCTTCTAGCAGCTCAAGTCTCTTAGTACACTGCTCAACTTCTTTAGCGATGTCTCTTTCCAGTCTCTTTGAGCATATAAGAAATCTAAAGCTGCTGATGCTTTCGCAACAATTCCATCTTCCTCCACAGTGTCACTAGCACTATTCTTTCCAGTTCTTGCAAATCTTCTGAATATCATCGCTGTGGTTTTGGATTCAACAGAGGTCCATTCATTTCTCTACTAGCAACAGTTGTTAGAGCACTACCAGTTAGCAGTAGTTCTAGCACCGTCATCTGTCATAAATGAACCGCTACGACCAAGACCCATAATAGACCTCAGAGCTGTTCCTCCCGCATAGTTAAAACTCAGTTACATTGGCAGATATATCTCGCTACATTGAGTAATTGTATTAAGAGCAAGACCGTAGAGTGCTACCATAGTCAAGTCCTATAGCGTTCCTGTTTCTATTATCTCTACAAACCTAGTAGTATAGTTTGTAACAGGAGCATTTGGAGAGAAGCTGAGAGTTCCAGTAGTATATCTTACTAATTCTCAATTTCATGGTCAGCGTCACCTTAGTAGCATAAATCATACGCATTAGCCTTTGCTTTGCGGTACATCTTTTCTGATTTTCTTTAGCTTTTATCAGCCGATTCGAAGATTTTGCATTAGTAGTTAATCCGAATATTCTTTTTAACCAAGCAATACAAGGCATTGATGAGCTTTATAATTGAGCAAAGTACCAGAGACGCTCTTCTTTTTACTAATACGTCTGATAGTAGCCTGCGTACCACCAGCGTCTCACTACAAAGCTCCTTCTAACTCCAAACTTTGAAATACGTCTAACGGAGCAGCCCTTCAATTCCACATTCTCAGCCATAGCCATACATACGTTTTCAGCAACTGATGTAGCAGCAGCTATAGAGAAGCTTCTGCTTCAGAACGCAGACATCTATTTCAGACTTCCATACATACTTTCTTCCAACTACTTTCATATCTAGTAACGATTTAGTGCGTCTTCTGCACTAAAAGCACCAGCGATTCATCACCAATTCCTAGTAATTGTTCTAATCGTTAACATTAATTTCCTCCTTAGATCTATGCATTTAGTCATTAGTTTTTATCACTCGACGCCGGTCATACCTGCTCCTAATCTAGGCGGCATCCAAGTTATAACAGCATCTAGTAGTGAGTTTACACTGCATACATTTTGCGTGCTAATAGCAACAGCAGCCAGTTGTTGTCCAGTAGCCAATACTGTTAAACATTAGCTTCTCATCATCATTTCCATAATCAGTATAATCTTTAGATAATTTAGAGATAAGTTTATGCTTTAACTCTAATTTTTGTGCAACTAGTTTCAAAGTTCCAAAAGTTTTTATTACTGTGAGCCAACGTAATAAATGCAGATAACGCATGTTTACTTTGCATAAATGCTTTATTATGTTGGGCTTTTTCTTCAGAAGTTCATTTACAGTAACTCTTTCTGCAGAATTTCCAAGAACTGTCTTCAGTGTAGACATTGTGCTATATACTTTGAACATCATTTATAGCTTGTTTTAATGCTTCCTCTTTAGCTGGAGTCTTCTCCGAATAAAAGCTGACGAATTTTACTATCACTTTAGCTACATCACCAACAACAGTAGATTTTATAACATACTTGCAAACAGTCTTTTTCTCAATTCATTTTCACCAGTATTTATTCCATTCAAATATCTCAGACTAGATTATAATGTCTTTTGAATCTTAGTATAAGAACTCACTACTCAACGGATTATCATCGTTACAACTTCCTGTAGCTGTAATACCAACCATAAGTTGTTTTATAAGTAATTCAGCACCAGATTCAGCGACTTTTCTCTTCCTTTTGGAGTACATCGTACATCTTCTTTCATCTTAATCCACCTCATTTGCATTCAACTAGATTCCTTAAACATTCTCAGTTAGGCTTATCTCAATGACCATGTAGTTACTTAATACTACTCCAAGAGCTTGAATTAATCCAGCAGCAGCATCTGTACATTTTGCACTACTCATATTTTCTCCTTCTTGTCTCTTTTGAATTCTTTTTCCTAGTTTTGAACTCATTTCGTCCATTTTCTATATATAAGCTTTTCGCTTTTGTCAAATCCAGATTTCAATGACTTACGGATATTTACTATTCCTTTGAAGAATCTGATAATCCATCCGAAAGAAGCTTTATAAATTTCTTTATCCATAATCCCAAATTAGACTTTAACCTACAGACGCCATATTTTAATCAACTTTGTCCTTTAGTCCTTCTGTTCCTATTGGTTTCTTGTAATCTTCTTCGTCAAACACTATTATAGATGATAGACCGTCGAAATCAACTTGAGAGTCGGGTTTCGTAAGAAAACTTCTGCTGCTTTGAATTCGTGTATATATTCTTGCCAGCTTTCTTAACGCCTCCTTGATATTGTAGCTATATGACCTGTAGTGTGGAAAATCACATCCATATATATTCTTTCATTCATATTTATATATCACCTCTCATCATCTTCTACTCGTTATAATTTGACACTAATGTTGTTACATTGCTGATTTTTCTTACGCATTTCTACTAGCTCATATTATAGACATATCTTTAGCTTGTAGATAAGCTTGCAGACATATAGAAAAATATGACGAATATGTCATCATGCGGTCTATCTATGATTACATTCAGATATTCATCTACAATATCACCCAGTCTATTATATTCTTGTATTACTTGGTCAACAGCTCTATATGTTCTGAATCTTGTATTACTACTCTTTCAACACATATGAGACATTTGTTTATTATCTCAGAAGTTCTAGAAATCTTTTAGAAAGACTGCTCTAACTTGGCTTATTCACATCATGTTCATCTTCTAACAGTCTTCTCTTCTAGTTTTAGTCTTTATCACTTTCTTCTTTGCTTCTTTCGTCATCATCATCGCCACCTCCAAAGAAGTCAGTCTCAACTGTCATTCCGAAGAGCTCAAAAGAAATCTCCGCCACTGTCGTCTCCCTCCATCGTCAAATGGACTAAGCCTCCACTCATCTCCTCCCTGAATCATCTCCTCCAAAGGGATTGCTCGTCTCCGCCACTAGAGTCGTCAGAACCCCCAATCTCCCAGTCATCTCCTCCAGAACTACTCATCAGAGCTATCGTCAGAAGAGTTATCATCTCCTCCGCTTATCTTCTCTGAATCCGTCAAATGGATTATCTTCTTTCCAAAGTGCCAATAAGTCCATTTAGGATTACATATAAGTCCTCCACAGCTTCAAACTGTAATCTCAAAGCTGATGGTTTGTATTTTGTTTCCTCCAAGTCTTTCATATGAGCTTTGAACTTTCTTTTCCAATTTGATACAAGTCTGTAAACATCTCCCGAGATTGTGATCTCTGATTATCCATATAGTCCGATCATCGCACTATAGCACAGCCACAAGTATATGTTGTTGTCATAAAGACATCTTAACCTCTCCTGTAGAAATCTGAGCTCTCCAAATCTAGTCGCCAACTGTATATCCTTTTCCTCCGACATATGTCCCATGTTGAAATAAGAACCACTTGCATAAGAGCGTCTACATGTTGACGTCCGTTCATTGATAGGTTCTTTATTGAAAATGCCATGTATCTCTAGCCCGTCTTTTGAACTCAAATCTCTTTAAATTCTATGAGCTGTACGTTCGCAAATTCCATATATATTATGCTTTTCAGCCAATAATTCCTGCTCAACAGTTTCCGGGTCTCCTTCATTTTAGTATATTCCAATTCTTTTGGTCATGCCTTTCAAGAAGTCCGTCTATTTTAAATTCAAGTCTTTCTCATAGCTCTCAAGTTTTATTTGCCTCATTTTAACTATGCTTTAAGTACATACATAAATTAGAGCAGTAGATTGGTCCTAATAATACAGTCCATATCCACGATCTCAACAGAGTTTTCTCCAAGCATCTTAATCTTTTTCTAAAAACTATATCGAATTCGTCATATACAGTCTTGGAAATCTCAACATCTGTTCTCAATCGATTTCAGATGCTAAGACGCATTAATCGCTTACGCCATAAATATCCGAAAATTATCTTACGTGGAAGTTTTGTGACACCCATAAACACACGATATAACATATAGAACCCTTTTGATACCGAATATCTTATTGCACGCAGAAGCATCTTTCATACTTCCAACGAAACCCTTCTGGTTCCACGTAGAACGCATACGTGCATACACCCAACATCTTCGTTCACCGAAACCCAAGCTAAATAACCTCTTCTTATAATCGTTCCATCCATCAATTACGATGTGTCGTAATCAAATAATAACACGTCATAGTAACCCAACGTGTCTCACTAATATATATTCGTAGCACCTCAGAACTTTCGACAAGATGATATTACTATTATCTCACTACGCCTTCTGACTCCAGATACCATAAGTCTTCCTTTATGAACTGAGACACAGTTGCTATGTCCATCTACTTCTATTTGCACAGGCAAGAAATCAGTAGGACTTATAACATCTTCTTCGTGAGCTCTGTCAAGTTCTAGCATAGACTCTACTAACCAAATCTTCAGAAACGTGTTTAAATATAGCACTCTCTCACGCTTATTTCTTGAATATCTAATGCTGATTTTATGGTCGAAGTTATCTATCAATCACTTTATCAGTATCATCTCGTACCAATCGCAAACCGTTCAATAAGTCATATCCATTATTTCTGTACTGTAAAATTGTTTGGTCTCTCACTGCAAACATCTTTTATCTAAAACATTTATAATATCATTTTTAGTCATATTTTCTAAAATTGTCACTACTGGTATTATTTCACCAAAATATTTATGATTGAAATCTTCTGTACACTACATAGTTTCCAAAACTAGAGAGATAGAAGCTAACACTGCGTTTTGTGTAAATGTTACCGGTACGTACGTAGGAAATGGTTCAAATATTTCTCATCAATGTAATTGGAATGAAGCTACGATGCCATGTTTGTATGTTAATTGACAGCAAATCTTTACTAGAAAACTCCTGGATATATAGCCTGAATTAGAAAATTCAAATATCTCGTATTTCGTGCAGAAATTCTCTTTATCGGAAACGTGCTATAAGTCAAAGCTGCATGTACATATACAACTCAGATTAAAAGATTATCTATATGTCACAGCCTCTCTCTAATGCTTTCAACCATATAAGCGGAACGTTTTACTAAAGTATATTCTGCAATAAATTATACATACACCAACCTCCTTTTCTATTTATTATTTGTTACATATCAAGTTGTTTTGATGCTCAGTAGTGGATTTTTATAAAATTAACTATATATCACAGATATATAGAAACAAATAACATTAAACATTAGGAGTGAAAGAATTATGAAAAGTGCAGCATGAACTATTAGCATTGGTGGAAAGACTATGGAGACTTGAGCACGAATCCAGAATTAGTGAAAGGTAACTGGAATAGAATATAAGGCAACTGGTGAAGGACACTAAGCAGGTAGACATAGCAAGAGATGAAAGAGAAACTATGGATTTGATAGAAGGTCAATGTCTCAGTGAAACCCAGACATGCTTTCTGTATTGTTAGGTGTGCAATTAAGACTCTGCCATGTTCTCTAACAGTAGCCATTGAGCTCTCCGGAGCTCTTTATCGCAATGGCGTAGATGCATATCGCCAGATTTACCTGAAAGCGATACTATATATTACAGCAGAATATGCTTATATTTATAATCTCAAGATCTAGAAATGAGGTGATACCCATGATAGATAATACTGAACGTTTATTGAATCTCATCAATGGATTTAATAACATCGTTAGGTATAATGCTGCTAATACACATCCCACGCTCAAGGGAATTATTGATAGCACAAGATTATATCACAACAAAATTGATTCTTCTGATATATTTAATCCTCATTGAATATTGCGCATTTAAACGATTTAAAAAGTATCAGATAATGATGCATACATGAGTTTATAATAAACCTATTAGACACCTGTATCCTAAAACACATATTATCATAAATAATCTATTTTGTGATAATTATTGACATTTCTATCATTTATTAGATATCTTAAATCATAATATATTCTCACATTTATGTTGTACTAAAAATTAAATATTGCGATAACTATATAATACTCAGTTATAGATTTCGGTTATGACATCATAATTCGATCTGAGATAATTATGTCCACTGATGCTAAAAGATTTAATGTTAAAATATTGGATTAATCTATTAGAGAATTCATAAGGTCATTAGTTCTGACTCCAGAGTTACTGGAGAAATTAGAAAATACATCATACGTTCTAGGCTATATCTGAAAGATTATGTATCTTGATATAGACTATTTTATTGGAGCTAAAGTTCTGATAAAGAAGTAAATTTAAAACGTTAGATAAACATGATGCAGTCAGAAGTTGCGTAATTTTATCTATCCAAGCATAATAACAAATCTAGTAAATAAAAGGAATTACTATAACTATTTATAAAATCTATATGACCCTTTTACTAGATTTATATTTATAATTAGATAACTAAAAGTTAAAAACATTTTAGCTTTATATCAAACCATTTATTCTTATGACTCCCATACACATCTCTGGTTCCTTTATTAGCTCCTATGCTGTTTCTATATCGTAGTCGAAAAACATGTGGTGGCATTTCTCTCGTGTATTTGAGGAACATCTTCAAGAGCTCCGTAGTTAAGTTCATAGTAGTGCATATTCTTCCAGAAAGTTTAACTTTACGTCCATTTTAACTTTATATATCTCTACACTTTGTATACTGTTTTCCATTTATCATAGTCGGAACTAATACATATGATACTTCTCCCTCATCTTTAGTATAGTTAGCATACCATTTGTAAAACATATTCATACTTTTGCATTACAGATACCATTTTGATTTTACTCATATCTACATAGAACTTAAATTGCTCTCCTACTTGCTTTCTGCAGTCAGTATTGAATATAAGACTGTATGCTATAAGAGTCGCAATAAGTATATCGTCGTGAGCTCCCTGGCTTATGGTCTATTCTTCCAGTATTCTTTCTGTATAATGTAGAAAGTTGATTAAGAGCTTCTGGATGTGAAAATGCATACGGATATTTTATCTACAAGTTCAAATAAAAGTTTTTCATATAGGTATTCTCTTACTTCTCTTTCTTTAATACCGTACGATAAATATGATGCGTAATCAGTTTCTAGTTGTACCTTTACTAATACGTCTCGCAGCGTGAGAAGAGAATAGTTTCTGAGTTCCAAATAAAAGAGGTTCTATAAACGGATCTTTTGCTAAATCTGGAATTACAGATTGTCCTGGTACCTTCTAACTCTATAGCTAGTATTATATTTAAATCTGATTAGATTCTTTTAAGAATGGAATAAACTTCTAATAAACATTGAGTTTCAGAAGTCGTAAGTGTATTTGATTTAAACATAAAAAGCTTTTTCTCCACTTTCCATATCTATAGCAAAGAATACAGTACTGTCGTTTCCAGTTCCATGTGCTAAGTCTACTCCGATAGCTATAGTTTGACATCTATTTATAAATGTATAGAAGTCTTCATTAGCAAATTGTGGAAAGAATGTTATAGAAAAAGAACTTATCAAATATAAACGTATCCATAGCTTGAGATTTAGTTAAAGTAGAAATACGTCCAATTTGCTTTTGATTAAGCAAAGCAGAACTGTCAACATCCAGCCAGTCCATCAAAATTTCGGTCCTGAATTTCATTTCATAAGAAGTTTGATTAAATATTTCATTCAATCCTTATTCTTATAGGCGTATCCACTTCGCCTCTAGCGTATAAAGCCTCAAGGCTTACAACGTTACTTTTTATCTGTAATATATTTAATGCTCCATTTACATCAGCATTAAATTCATAACCATTTTTGGTTCTATAAAGACCACGTTTAACACGTTTACCAGAAAACTCAGGTATATTAGTATCACCATAATTAGGGTAAGGGTCTTTATCAAAGAAAGATGCCTTAGAAGTATATGCTTCATCCTGTTTAAAAATAAGACATATCATTTAGATAAGTGTATATAGATAGAAACTTAGAAACCCAAAGGAAAGGCATAGTCACAAAAGTTTGATTATTAGCGGTTCCTAAATTAGTTTTACACTGAAATGATCAGAGTAAATTCCTAATACAACTGTACCTATATCATTATCTTTACAGTAGTTTATTATATAATTTACAGCTTTATAAATATAATCAGATGATTTATTTTTTCCTGTTAAATGATATTTGATTCATTTTATCAGTCATACTTGTGTTTTTGTTTATTGCTTATTTGTTGTAATCTTTATGAATTCTTTATAATATCCTTGATTGATAGATTTTAATTTCCTACCATCTATTATAAAAGATTTTCCAGTATTAGTAACACATGTACATAAATTATCTACATCCAAGGGTCTATTAGCTAGTGCATTTGATTTATTTAGCTGTAGATTTTGTAGTCAGCTTCGTAAATATAATGTATCTCAAATTTGGTAGCATTATACTTTGAACTATTCTATCTCCTTTACTATCTTATTTTTAATACAGGCGGTGTTTTAATAAATATTCTTGGATATTTTTAATAAACGAAAGGCTGTACGGTACCATAAAAATAATCTGGATATAGTCTAATTGCGTTGACACATAATCTATAATAACCATCTTTAGGTAAATATCTGCAATTTACTTTTTTTAACCCATTTATTACCTTTATATTTCAGAGTTAATAGTTTGTCATATCCCTTAAATATATCCTTCACGTCCATTAATAGCTGCTGTGATATGTCGCTATTAAGAATTTTATAATTAGGACTATTTTTAAGCATACGATAACTATCCGTATAGGATAAAAATATTCCATTGTCAATATAATAATGTCTATGCAAATATAACGCTTCATTGTACAAATTTTTTTAGCTATATGACATAGGTATTTTAATTGAGCAATTTCTCTTTTGGCAACTTTATTCGTTGTTTAATAGTTACACATTACATATTCACCTCCTTTACAGAGGCGTAATTGTAGATAAAAATGAAAGGAGTGTTCACATAAATACGCTACTATTTATGCAGTTCTCTTTATGAACTTCTTGTACTTTCACACAAGCACAGACTATATCTTATCCATATCCTGAATAGGACTTAGGCGAAACCACTTCCACACGCTTGTGTGTACCCCTCACGAGGATAGTCGTTGGACTTTCTCTTCGAGCTTAGCTGCGGATTACCCATTTCTTGATGGAACGAGACTTAGGATTTGAATCCATATCTCATCTAATGTATTTTTCTACTTTCGTCGCATTCACATTTATACCTCAACACGTGTATTATGTTGTAGTACATTAGCTTTAGGGTTTTTCCTGCAACTCGATTTCTTTTGTTGTGCAGTTTTTCTCTGTATCTACGTACAAGTTTCCTATACAGCTTACTAACTAGTTAATAAATGCTTCTCTGTTTTCAAGTTTGAGCTTACGTTGGTCGAGCTCAATCTCTCACCAAACTCCCAGTTTCTTTTTATATCCATATTGAACATTGAAGAAATTCTTTTACCATTTGTTTTTAAATATGCGACACAAATCTTCATATGAATATTCAAATAGTTTAATATCGAATCTACACATCTTATTAAATATAAAGTCATACATTTCACGTCCGTAGTTTAGTATTAAGCTTTACCAGCAGTAGACATGTAGTGTAGTCCGTATCTTTTTATTAGCTTTTCAGCACGCATTCTTGTAGTAGAGTTTGCAGTTGCATCGCAGTAGTCATTGTAATAGCGTGATGGTACGAAAGTAATTTCGTCATTTATACCAAATTCAAAAGTTTCTCCCTGTCCAACACGTTCTGCAGTAGTTTCGTTGTACCTGCTGATGCAATCATAATTTGATTACTTCGAATACATTATTTATATATTTAGATTTAGGAGACTGGGAGTCATATCTCGGTCCTACTTCCCACATCTCTTTATTCTTCTCTGTATCTTTTATTACATTATGGAAACTTTAAGAAAGCAGGCATAAGAGGTTTGCAAAAGCTATCATCATCTTTCTGTTTTTACCAGCATCTTCTGCTTTTAAAGTGAGCTACTAGTATTTTAGTATTTTCACTACCAGCTGCACTCTCCTCCACTGACGCAGTTTATATCTGTAGTTTTACCTACTTGTCACGAGGAGCACATCTGAATGGATTGAAACATTGGCACATAAAGCCATAATATAGTCCAAGTTCCTATAGTCATTTGATATTGCATTTTATTCCTCTACCATCTACCATTCTAGCACATTCACGCATATAGAAAAATCATATTCTGTCTCATTTCTACAGCAGCTGTTATTTTGTAGTTCTGGAGCTAAGCTAGACTATGCATATCTTGTCCCATAAGATTTCTAATAAATAGTATCAATGGAAGATTATGATTAAGTTGTATTCCTGTACGTTCTTTAAGTTTTTCTAAAGATAGAGTAAAAAGCTACAAAGCTGTCATTGTCGTACTATAATCATAATATAAAAGGAATAGTTATCTTATGTTCAGGGTCATAATATATATCATAACATTCGTCTAATCAAATCCCTGCACATTAAACTTATGTTCTTCAGTAAGTTTTGTTTTATCCAGTCTCATTAAAGTTTCCATTAAATATTTCTGATACGGAAATTTAAATCATTATCATCCGAAAGTCCTCCTTCGTTTACAAAGGCATTAAAAACTTCTTCAAACATCTCTTTATATAAATTATATTCATCTTCAGATATATCATCAATTCATTCATATCCTCTTCATACTCATGATTCTTCTTTGCTTCTATTATAACAGACTGTTGATATTCCATATATCCTCTGTAGTCATATTTATCTATAAGTATAACTTGGTCTTGGTCAATTCCTACAGAATGGCATATGTCTCATAAAATAAGGACAGTTTGTTCTGTAGGCAATGTTTGTATTAGTTATTTCATCACTACCTCCAATTTTAATGAGAATGGGATATAAAAATCATATTAATAATCCCACTTATTTGTAGTTTTTAACTGTCCGTATAATCTAGTATTTTCTTCTTTAAATATATTTCTATCTGATAATGAATTTTGCACTAGCAAATATATCTGAAGAAAGAGCTGTAGAGAGTATAGCTGCCAAATATTCGTTATTAGTTCCATCAAGTTCAAGTTCTATAACGTCTCTGGAGCATAGCACATCTTTTAGTAATACGTGTTGTGTATCTTGGCTATGAGTATTTGCTACTTCGCCTTAAGCATAATATAATCATTCTCAAGTTGTATATCTCTTCTTTCATAGAAGCAAGTTTTGCTAAGATACTTTTGTCTTCTTTTCTCTAAACTCAGCAAACCTAGGGTCTGTAGGTTTAATATACGCTTCTATTCCAGTCTATAGTAAACGCCGCTGGTTTCTTCGGGAAAAAGACTCAAACGCACTCTATAAGCATACCCTCATTTACACCAGCATGTCTCATGTTCACGATATTTAATTTTGACGATATGTTTTCATCGGCATATTCATAGCATATGGATTACTATGGACAGTTCTGGCTCTCATTAGAACATTCTTCTTTAAAATGGTCTCATATTTATCTATGTCAGCGTCTCAATAGATAACTTCAGATCTCAAGTTCAGATCATTCCTAAGTTTCACTAGATTCATTACTTTCTTAGAACTCTAAGTCTACTTGTGCTTCTGCTTTTAGCATAATCCATAAGAGTGTTTAAATCAACACCATATTCTTTTAAACGATGTAAGGTTATTAGCAACGCTATATGCCCATTTAGCAAGAGTAAGTTCTAGTAACGCTACAACATTCCATCATTAAAGAAGTCTTGTCGTACTGGAATTTATTATAATATAAGTGTATCAAGTTCTCAGTATTATATCCGTATGCTATTATTTTTAGAAAGTATACATCTACGCATATCTTCCACCAGATTTTCATATGCTACTCCAAACTTATCTTAATAGAAAGCATTCTTATAAATGTTGCAGATACATCTAGTATTACTACGTTATTAGTATCATACTTTCTCCAGAAAGTAATGTTTTATTTCCATCATGATGAAATACAGCTAAGTTTCTGTCAATATCATATCCTATTTCGTTTTCTCCCACTAGCAGCTGATTCTTGCATATCTCTAACGATATCGTTATAGTCGTGTCCTATTTCTCCGTACTTAGGGATTACCATATCGTTTACTCCTATTCTAGCATGACGCACACACGACATTCATAATCTAAAAACAGATAAGCAACCTTCACGACTATCTTCTATTATGAGCTTTTAATATATTTGGAGATAGTCTATCTCTAAACTCATCCATAACTACATCTTTACGACAACGTTCTTTATCATCAGATTGTGCTATACGATCTTTTAACTTAGCTAAGTCTATTAATGCTTCTTTTGAATATATTAGAAACCAATATATAGCTTTATATTCTTCGTGAAATCTAATTTCATAACTATTAAGTTTATCTCATCAATTTATATTCCTCCTTTTTATTTATTGATATTTTACATATATCTATTGTTTTGGGCTATTTTTGAGTAAACTTTTTAACTGAATTTTTAGCTATGTATCATAAGGTATATAATAAATAATAAGTATTGATATGAAACCTAATAATATAAAATAAATAGGAGATGATTTATATGTTATTAACTAGAGAACAAGTAAATGAAAAACTTAATAAACAAAAAGGTCTATCTGAAGAAATGGCAGAAAAATGGTAAAATAGTAGAGAGTATCTTTTAAAAAGTATGGGATGCTGCTTTTGAAAATTTGAAAGTTTTGTCAGGAATGCTTCCAGAAAATGATCCTATGCTATTGCAAAAAGAAACAAGCAGTACGTAAGCTATATCATGAACAAAAACATATCTTGTTGAAGTAAAATTCGATAATGATGTCGAAGCTGATTATGTGTGGATGAAATGAACAGCTTCATAAGAGAATGGCTAAAAGTATTTAAGTTACCTAGATAGTAGTTTGAATACTGAAAAAGAATTTCTAGAATAACAATCCAGCATTCTGCTCTTCCGACAAATATATTATATTACATCTTTTATAGAAAAGGAGGAATGCAATCATGGAATTCGTAAAAGAAAACTTGAAAGACATTTTTGGTGAAAGTGGATACACTGCTATAGTTAACGCTTTTATCTAGTTATTGGTATATATAGTTATACTTTATAGCTGTGGTAATCGGTATCTCATGACGTTCATTAAACCAAGTAAAAGTCTACACAAGTTATTAGGTTCTCAAGTTAAATATGTGGGAACATTACAAAGTCTCTGAAGAAGACCTTGAAAGTGAAGAAAAGCTAAACAAATTAGTAGATAAAGTTATTGCTGGAGCTACTAAAAATAGAAGATCCGACATTCAAGATAAAATTCAAGACATTAGTTTTATATTTACTACACAGAAAAGCTACTAGAGAAAACTATAATAGACGTAATAAAAATACCACTATTCAAAAGTAACTTCTGGATGAATAATGGCGTAGTAATGTAAACCCTCAACGAAGAGGGGGAATGCATTTTATTACGTTTATTCAGATAAAACTATATCTGAAACATATCTTCTATTAAGTTATTTTTAATCTGACTAATACGTCTTCATCTACAAAGTTATAAGAATATAACACAGCACCAACTGTATCTGCAGGTAATGACGATAATTCATCATTAGATAGATATTCTCTGAGTATCCACATCATGAACATCTCTGATAACATTTTTCTAATTCACGGTATCTTTTCTTTATTATTGAAAGTCTCACTCTCAAATAAATCTCTTTACTCTGCCATAAATATTTATATTCTATTTTATTTTCATTAACCTTACCATATTTAATATCTCTATTATAGCAGAAGTTAAATCATCATATATACCCCTCTATCTAATAATGCTTTTTCTATTTTAAGTAACAAATTTCTTCTAATAATCTAGGATTAGTTACGTCACGATGTTCCTCTTAAAAGCTTAGTGACATCATTCATCACCATAGCTGTTCTTCTAAAAACCTTTCGCTTCAAGTATTATATTAAGTAATCTTATCAGCACACAATTCAAATACTTCTATCGTAGTGCAGTCATATATGCTTTTTAAGAAAAGCTCTTTTTCATTAATAAGTCTTATACAGATTCCTGCTAATAAATATCCAATATTATATACTTTCATCTTTATTCTCCAAATCAAAATGTTGTATGCATTACTGCCTTAATAATTTTGATAGACATCGTCTTCACGTAATACTACTGGTTATCTGAATCAAGTAAGTCTTTATATCTTTCTTCAAATCTCAGTGTATATATAATGTGTATCTTCATTATGCATTGTACAACTTGAAACACAGAAAAACAGAGACTTTAAAGTGTCTGAATTAAGTGGTATCGTCATACCTTTGAACTACTTTTCGATACGATAAGCACTTTTAATATCTTCAGACATTGTATCTCTAAGCACTTGTTTTTCTATTTCAAGAAGTCTTTACGCATATCAGGATACATTTGAGTAGTATAGTAACTCTCTGCTTCAAAAGTAAATCTTCAAAAATCACTGATAACTTATGCTATACGTGGACAGTTACATTTATCCAATAAGTTAGATAAATATGACATACGCCACTGAACATGATGCTAATGCTTCTATATATGGTTTATTAACTTCTCATAATAGCTACCATCATCCATAAATAAATGATTTGTAACGATAAGTAATAATCTATAAATATTATAATTTTTCTTCATGAGCAATCCTCTCCCTTTATTTTATTCATTACTACTAGCTACATCATATATTACCAAGTCTGCTACAGCCTTTATTACTTTTAGTTGTGTCTTTAGCTAATGTGTCTATTGGTCTCAAATCTTAAGTAATGTTCTACTTTATGAAAAGCTTTGTCTATTCCTACTATATCATATACAGTGCAGACACTTTCTTTTGCTTCTCAATAGTTTCATAGCTATCTTTATTTTCTTTTTATCTAAGAACTCTTTATGTATTCTATGAGAGTCTTCTATAGCTTCTAATACATTCCTTTATCATAGAACTTATCATCATCATTTTCATTATAAGAACATATTATAGAAATTCCTCTGTTATTATTATTAAAGAAATCAAATATATATCAGATTCAAACTAGCTAGATTATATAATCCACTTCCTTGTACTAATCTCTAATAAATCATCTTGAGTTTCATAATGAGTTGAACTATATGCAAGATTAGATAAAAAGAATCTATCAAGTATCAAAACGACAGTATATCCTTTACTTTCATCGTCATCATCATCTTTTATTTGCAAACTCTCACAAGAGTCTCCATTCTATTTCTTACCATAAGTGTAGTAAGTTTTGTATTAGCATTGGAGGATTTTTCTATATCTTCCGTGCAATATAGCTGATATTTCTTTACTACTATCAGACTCATAGTTAGGAAAAACTTAAAGTTTGCTATATAAATCTTTTCATTCTCTAATTCTGTTCTAATACGTTTTGTGGGGTTTCTTTTCCCTATACAGTCAAGTCCCTCTATTATAATAGGATACTAGTTTATATTCTTTAGTTTATATGGTTCTAAATAGTTTTTATATGGTTGTAATGCCATACACATTAGTTGCTATTTCATTCATTAATTGAAAATTCATTTCTATTCTCCTTTAATCGTAATTAAATATAATCCAACTGACCTCTTCCATCAAAATGTACAGAATCGTGACAGCTATCTGAAAGTTTTATATCTAAGCTGTAAGCTGATTCTGGATTTAACCAATGAGCTTCTACCCGCCTCTTTATAAGTTCATCAAACAATGCCTTTGTACTATAAGAACTTAAGTCAGATGTATCAGATGTTTCATTTGCAATATCATTCCAGAACCTTTTTATTATCTGGAAGAATAACTCTAGTCATAGGTGAAAAGTCTTATCATCTTTTGATATCTCATTTAGATATTCAGAGTATTCATCGTTTAGAATCCATTTATGTTCCACATCGTTAGTATATGTTCCAGCTATTTTAATTAAGTCTCTCCATTTTATAGCTACGTAAATCTTCTTCTCCTAGAACGTTACTATTTTTATTAATAAAGTTTACTAGAAACTCAAAAGTAATACTTATTCTTTTATCACTTCTTTTATTTTCCATTCATTACCTCCCATTTAAAATATATATATTCTAGCTGTCGCTCATTTTGTCTTTTAAATCTATCAAAGAAATCAGAGTCTTTTAAATCTTTTCTTTAAACGCATCAATTAGATGATGTCTGTCTTCAAAGCATACTAAGTGCATAATATATATCAACACCATGCAGGGTTCCCCAATCAGGCTCACTGAAATTTGTTCATCAAACCAATACGATTTCATCTGGATACAACCATTCTGAAAATGCATTTTTAATTTCAGACTCTGTTCGCAGCATTCTAAATAAGTTAAATGGATTACGATCAAAGAAACGTGCCGAGAGTCTTATAATCATCATAGCATATCCTCCTTATAAAAGAGGCCCATATAGAGTCTCCATATTATTCATCAAATTCATCTCTTCTTCATCTATATTATAGTTAGTATTATTTCCCTCATAGCAATCTCTTCACTTACTAATGCAGCAGTAGGTTCTCTATTAATCTCATCAGGATTTAGAACACTCAGTTCTTTAATCTTTCCTAATATATTAAATATTCCCATAAGTTTAGGTGCATTAGTCTCAAGCTCTTTAGTAGATTTGTTGTTTACTTCTAATTCGTATCCTAGTCTACTTTCTAGATTTTGCATACGTTGAAATGAAATCTATTTTTCTTTGAAGAAGTTCCATATTATCTCCTCATAATCCATAAGTATTCTAGCTTCCATTAAGTTAAATGGTCTATCACACCCATCCATACATTTAGCTTCTCTTTTAAACGTACTCATTTCTTTAGAGCAAGCTTCATCTTTATCTTTAAATATATGTGGCATATCAGCAGATGGATACATTCTCCAGCTTTCTTAAATATACCTAAGTTATCGCAATCCAAAATAAGATTATAAAGTCTATTAAACTTAGTTTGTACATTTGGTAATTCTGTTATAGTAGTCTCTCTGTCTCCAGTTCTACTCTTTCCAGAATCTAGCAAGAGAACTGTATGCATTTAGAGAAGAATCTAAGTTAAGTCTTGTGATAATATTATCCTTTTGAGCATACTTCTCTCTATCGGTAGTATCTACTGTTTTATATAATACTAAAAAGCCCAAGCTGCTTTTTGCTTTAAGAATAATGGAGCTGATATCTTTTTATCTATAGGAGCTGATTTAAAAGTCTCTCTTCTATTTGTCCATTTAAGTTCTTATTTTCTTTTTATTGAGCTACCCAAATATATGCAACATTCTTTTCAAATAATCCAGGAATAGTTTTACATAATCTAGTAAGTATTAAAGTCTCCAAGATAAGATTCAGGAGAGAACGTATCTTAGCTCCTTTAATAGTACTGTCTCCACTATAAACAGATGCTCTTAGAAGACGATACAGTATCTATAATTACTGCGACATAGGCATCATCTTTACTTTTCATCTATAATAGGATTATATACTTCTACAGGCTTATAATTCATATCAGAATATTCTTGACTTTCTTTTGCAAGCATATCATATATTTCTTCAATAACGTCTTCTTGATATACTTTAACATATTTCTTAACATTTGTCCTCATTCAATGATGAGATAAGTTCATAATACGGTTTTTTCTTTTATTACTCCATCCGCATCTATTATTATTATCTTATGACATGGAAATCCTATATTGATACCGAATGCAGCTGCATCTAATGCAAGTGTAGATTTCCTGTTCCTTTATCTCCTGCAAGTATTCCTTGTGTTCCTAATTCAAACCCTCTATTCATATATACTCTAATTGAAATGTATCAGGGTTTCTTATGTTTTCTCCAAACATTATATCTAATGTCGTAAATCCTGTGGGGATAAACTTATTCAATGTCTTCTTCTTTTCTGCCATTTTCCTTCTCCTTTATATAATTATTAAAATCTATTATAATGAATAATCTTATAGCTGCTGATATATATATACTACGTCTTCATTCATTCTAGCTATATTCATAATCCTCTTCTGGTTCAAATATATCTTTAAGGAACATCATAAGACATTATGTCTATTGAGTTTTATAACCGCTTTTAGATATTATAACGTTATCTTTATGAACACTAAAGGAATATACGTATAATTTCTTTTTATACTCTTCTATAAAAATTCAGGTATTTTCTATAAATACGAGATACATCATAGTTATTTTTAAAATACCAGAATCTATCACTAGCTGTAATCTTCTGTAAATCAAAAATTATGGCCAATCTCATAATATTTAAAGACGTCGTCAAACAGTAAGAACTCTTTTATTTCGTCTTCAGAGTATTCGATAAATCAATTATCACTTCATCATCATGTCATCTCCTCCATATTTTTAATATTAACATATCTTATTGTGTATAAAAATGGCGTAAAAATATGGTTTAGACTGGGAATCAAATCCCAGTCTGATTTGAGAGGTAAGAAAATGAATGTATTAGTCTCTCAGAATTCTCTGCATGAGGGCAAACATTCCGTGATCTTTGATTTTACGTCAAGTATCATAATAAAATTTATTATATACTTACACTTTTTATTGTTATACTTTTACCAACGTTGAGGTGGTTCTACTAAATCTGTGTCATATCCATTACTTTTAAGTATTTCTGAAACATCTAAGAGACTTTTTATTCTCAGCATTATCAGTTAGTTCTTTAAAGAAACCTCCAGTTTTAATTATAGACTGTTTCATTTTCTACTTACTAAGTCATGAGACGCTGGGGCCCATCAGTTCACGCATTATATTATTAACGTCATGTCCGATAGTAACAGTAAGTTCAGCATCAGAATTGTCCAGACTTAGTTGCTTTACCTGTAACTTGTCCTGCAATATTTCTTGTGATATTTTCAGATGCAGCTTTCTTCCTTCATTGCTATTTGTTGATTTGCTCTAGCGTATAAAAGGAAGTAGTAAGTGATTTTCTGGTAATGACTCCTTTACCGTCTTTTGTTCATTGATATATGTTTCATTTCAACTGGCTCTTGTTATAACTATTTTCTCTTTAGATATAACTTTATCTAATATAGATGGCCTTATTTCGTTGCCAGGGTCGAAATAAACTTGTATTGGATTAATCAAAAATTTATAAGTTCTTCTCTGAGTCTACTTTCCATATCGTCCTTAACTCTAAGATAGTTATCTGGGTCTAACATTTCAAATATATCTAGAGTATTCTTAATTGCCTTTTGTATCTTTTCGTCAGTAACGTCCATATTAACTCACCCCAATTCCAAGACATTTGATTTCGCCGTCTTCTTCACTGATTTGGTACATATTAATGTGGCCGAATTCCGTTTACAACCACTACTAAACTATCTTCTTTAGCAGATACTGTAATTATTTTACCTTGCATTTGTACTCTACATCATTGAAGAATATTTTTATTCTGTTCTTTATCATATCTCAAGCATTTTTATATTCCTCCTTTTTATTTAATCATAAGTGCAGTGTGTAGTGTAAATTTAGTAGCAGATATTTATAAATGTACTTAGCCATTTCTATTTTATATAAGTCTTCTTTTTCATCATCAGACTTATCTTTAGCATCTCAAACACTATCATATCAATTTCATCTCTTATCTCATCAATATTTCTTGGTGCTGTAAATTGCTTTTACAAAGTTTAATCTAAAGTTCTTTAATGTCATATTATCTTTATTTCTAGTCATCCATTCATTTAACATTAGATTGGATACTTTTGATAGACTTCGAATACATCTTCCCATTTATTCATAAATACAAGTCTGTATCTTATTTTATCTCGATTCATAGATGAAAGAGATATTGCTTGTAGATATTTATCAGAAACATATGATAAGTTATCTACGGCTTTTAGAACGTACAGTTTCAAATACTCCAGATGATATTTCTAAATCGTCTGTTCCATCTAGATTTGTACTGCTAACGAAGTTGTATTTTTAAATCTGGGTCGTTAAAGCTTTTCATAATATTTGTAGCTATAATCTTCATCATATCGTACACTCTAGTCTCTACAAGCTTGCATTACAGCTACAAGTTGAGCATCTGTAGGATATTTTTGGGAATTTTCTTTTAAATCACTATTAATATAAGTTTCTACTTTCTTATTCAATACTAATAAAAGATTATAGTTGAACTTCTAAAGTCTGTACTGCATCAGCACTATCTACTGTATATTTCATTATATGTTTATCAAATCTTCCATTTGGGAAGAATGTCTCTTTAATGATACAGTATAAAAATTAAAAAATAAGAAATTTATAAATATAGGCTTTCTAGTTCTGGCACAACTCATAATAAGTCCGAACTTTATGTCAGATGAAAAGCTTTTTAACTTTAAAAGAACTCTTTAGACTTTTGTATTTGACTCAGTCATCTTTAGTGATGTTATAATATTTGACTAATAGATAATTGCGTATTGGTAGATATTATTGAGTTTGCTTTTATAAGTCCGTCAGTAAGCGCGGATATATGTCATTAATATAAGTATTAATAGCTTCTTGTGCCAATATATCCGTGTCTTTCTCGACTTCTTATTATAGATATCAGCTATAACATGTATTGTATTGCCATCTATTTCGCACTCCTTTACTATTTTATACAGTAAAGGTTGTCAGACTTCCTATTGAGCATGTATAAGCGTACATTCACAAGTTTTGATAGGACATATATATTGGTTTCATCAATGGAGCATCGTTTAGATAAAGTCTAGCTCATATCTATTGCTATCTTTTTCTAATACAGTTAGAACTCTTTTCATTTATGTATCAATCTAGCATCATCTGGATTTATATCAAAATGCATTACATGTTTTTATCATTTGAGACCAGTTACCCAATATTGAGCAGATACCCATTTAGGTAAATATTCATCCTCTCATATCTTCTTCATGCATTGCGTATGGTTGAACTTTAAAGCTTTACGTTTTTCCAACTTCATATATCAGTATATAGCGTGCATAACTGGTTTAGCTTCTTCTCCAGTTAAATCAAATCCTTTAACTACATCTTTTATGATACGTTACAAGAGTGTATTCAGGGTATCTTCTTACGTCTGGTTCTTCCTTGTGGTTCTTGTTCATTTTCGTCACGGCTACAATGTCCACAACTACATACAGCTTCTACTGGTTTTATCGCTTTCTCTATCAATTTTCACATATTCTATTATTCCAATATCTTCTATCACATATTTTTTACTAAACGGTTTAACGTTTCTTTACTTAAATCTACTGTTATATTCCATATAATTTTCTTTCTTCTCCTTACTTCCCTCAGAAAAGTCCATCTTTACATCCTTCTTTATATCTCAATACATCATCATAGATTTCATTTGCCATTTCTTCAGCTGTTTCAGAAAATAATCCCATAATCAATACCTCCTAAAATAAATTAAATATAAATGATACTAAATCTATTGATTAATTCTATAATCATTCTACCAATGCTTCTACTGTTGGGTCTTGTACAGTTATATGATTAATCCATATAAATAATGCTGTCCATATTCCTAATAGTACAGCATATTTAATCACAAACTTTATAGTACCCACTACAAAAGCGTCCTCATGGCCGTTATAACGCGTTTTAAACCAGCGACCTACTATCTTCTGTATGACCCGTATTCCATTAATCTGCTAGCATAGTGCTAACATCTGAAATTTCATGGATTCTCCATATAATTATCATCGTAGTATAACCATAATCATAACTACACGCACGTGAATAGTAGTCATATTCATCCTCATCAGCATTCTCAAAGAGCATGATCATAGTCACATTCTCACATTCTTTTACCTCCTATTTAAAATATATATACCCCAATACTACTACAATGAGTAGTATGAGATAATGTACACGTATTTGTGTACTGTTATTACATAGTTTATAGAAGTCTAACATAAACCTCCTTTTAATAAGCGTATGTCATCTTTATATTCTGTATAGATACATATTATCATAATATCTCTTTTTCAATTCTTTTTAGCATTTGTTCTTCTAAATCTGTATCATCTAAATCGAATTCTAATTCATTATCATCAGCATTGTAAGATGATATAATATTTATAAACCTAACGTCTTTTATGTATGTTTAAAGCTTATCTATCTGTATAAGTACATTTTAAACGTAGTTTCGTAATATCTTTCTCATAATTCCATGCAGATGTTCTATGAACTCTAATAAACCGTCATCAGTTTCTTCTATCACGTATAGTCAAAACCAACTTGAAAAATATTCTTTTTCTCTTAATAGTCGTTGTACATATTCCAGTATTTATTATTATTGGTTTCATCACACATCACCCTTTTTGTCCCAAAGTATTAAAATAATTAAAGATATCAATTCTACAGTCAAATCTTTTATCAATCTATTCTTTTTCATATCTAAGTTTTTCTTCATCAGATAAAATCGTAGCTCATCTCAATTCAGCACCTTCTTTCATATTTCCATGCTTTTTAGCAGAGATATCCTTATACAAGCTTCCATTAGTTTACAACTCTCATCAAAAGCTTTAGCTCTAAAGCTTTGTATTTACATTTAGTTTTATAAAAGCTGTCTTAAAATTATATATCAGCTAGAGAAGGCCTCGATAACGATAAATACTAATCTAAATATATCCCATGTTTCATTTATCTTTCTCACTCATCTTTAAAAGTAATGAGACCACTATGAGCTAAACTCACCCATGAATGCTACTCGTTTATTGCCGCATTCTCTGAGTTTACATATTTTAATATTTTATCATCTAAACTATCATCAGAGAGGACTCCTCTATACTATCCGCTAGTTCTGAGTTCTAAATTAGGTCATTATCGACGCTTTGTTCATCTATCCTACACACATCGTATCCAACATATGCTGCAGCTATATCATCACCAAATAAATCAAATAACGTTTTCATTAATTTTTCTAAAGTTTTCTTTGCGTCCATCCTCTAATCCTTCTGTAAAGTTCTGTCTAAATTTCCCTCATTTTTCTTTTCTAGCATCTTCTTGTCCATCATCATTCCTCTCTGTTATAATGTTCTGGCTGCATCAATACTTCCATAATAATCTTCAGCGTCACCTTCACTAAAACTTCTAAAACACTAAAACTCATAGCTATTTCCCTTTCTAAAATAAACTCAGTATACTCAAATGCTTAGTTCACAGTCTTCTTTTCAAATCATCATAGTATCTGTCGTAATCAGAATTCAGCATCACGAACTTCTTTATTTAAAATAACTTTCTTATCTCTTATCAATATGCTTTCTTATTCTTCATTTTCAGCTTCCTCGATATTCTTTCCACATAAATCATTATAACCTGTATTTAACAAATCGTTGCTATCTGAATAGCAAGTTCATAACCTCTGATAACATTCTCTACGATGCTATAAAGAGTCTATAGCTGATTGGTACTTCTAATACTGTAACACTACTGAATTCACTCAAAATGGTATTAGACCATTATCTAGAAGCAAGTTCTTGAGCTTTTAAAGAGTGTTTTAAAAGCATTTATATTATCTAAATGGTTCACATAGAATGATAACCACACAATTATAAGATGTGGTTTTACCACGAACCCTACTATATCTCATACTCATTTGATGCTAATACTAGTCATAGTGCTTTTGTGTTAGTAAATGTACGTATATCTTCTAGTAAAGTTTCATAGTTGTTCTTATCAGACATTTATCAATCATGTTCAGCTGAATAGATAACACATTAATACCTATATCGTGTTCATATATCGACACTTCTAAATTGTTTTTCCAATAGTAAATTCAAGACGTTCATCTTTAACTCTTTATCCATATTTTATCTCCTTTTTAATATAAAAATTCTCTACGGGCTTTTATACATCTATCAAACGATAACAGGGTACGCATTAAGGCTCCCCGCCTTAGCTTGCTCTGTTTTTCCATAACGAAAACAATCTAGCAAAAACATATCTCCTGATATGCGTACCCAGCCCGTAGAGAATTCTCTATGGGGGCTGTCTAATACGCCCTTATGCAGATTCGTCATGCATAGAATATTTCCGTTCATATTCCTGTCATCAATAATCACCTCCTTTTATATTATATTTATTTGTGACAGTTTATTATATTAAACAGCCCCTGATAAAGTGTCTCTAACAGTACATCAATGTGCGATACTATTGTAAAGCTGGATTGATATTGTACTTTAGGTCTACATACCACAGGACGTAATAAAATGCAACACACCCTAACTACTAAAAATAATTAGGGGTGGAATACATCTTATGTTTAATTGAACTACTAATAATATATAGGTATCTGTTTTATAACTTTTTCTATCTAGATTTGAAAGCAATGTTCTACGAATTTGTGTAAATCTACGTGATTACTTTCTGTAGCTTCTGATACGACACCTGAGTCTTACTTCTTCACCTCGTGAACATAGTGAGGTTCTTCATCCTCAGAACCAGCTATATTAACGTTCGCCATTTCTGATACGTTTGCGAATGCGTCTCTTTCAGCTTCTGATTCAGCGTCTCACAGCATCTTCTGCAATTTGTTCGCTTATAGCTGATTGAGCTTCTTCTACATTTTCAGGGTCTAGTGCAGAATGCATCTTGAATTTCAACTAAGATAGCTTGTTCTGCTTCTGTGTTTATATCTGCAGTATCTCAGTATATTCTTCTTCTACATCTTCTACAGGAGCGTCTCCTCCTTCAACTTCTTCAACAGGAGCTTCAGCTTCAGCTTCTACTTCTCCTACTTCATCTGCACGTCTGCTACTCGTCAGTAGTTTCTAATATTTCATCATCTTTAATTTCTTCCATTTCTACTTCCTCCTTGGATATTCTTCTTCTACTTCGTCCGATTCCGAACCTGGTTGTTGTAGCTAATAGTCTTCTCTTGGTGTCATTGCTGCATTTAAATTTGCTGTAGAATCTAAAATAGTATCATCTGTAATTTCTGTTGTATCTGTATGTAATACATCTGCTATTTGAGAAATTCAGCTGGTTCTGCTGTTGATGCTGGGTCTATAATATCAGCATTTGGATCATCCAAATCTTCATCTGCAGTACTTGGTAATTCATATGCGTTAGTTTCACCTTCGATAGCTTCTATTTTCACTTCTTAATTCTTCTGGCATTTCGTCAGTATTGAAAATAGAAGCTTCTTGAGTATCTTGGTCTGCATTAACAAAATCTTCTACTTCGTCTAAAAACATCAGATTCTTCTAATGGTTTCCAAGATATCATCGTATCCGTCTAATACTTCATCCATATTATCCTCCTTTATTATTTATTTATTATATTACTAAAAGCACTATTGCTTGTCTAGCTGTATCAACTAATTCGTCTTCCACTAAAGATCAAATCTATTAATATACATTTTTCTAAAAGCGGATATCCTAAATTTAGTCATGTTTTCTAATAAGTCTACTAAGATATTATTATTTTCTCCTCAGACTCTACTACTTTATGTTCAATCATATACATTTTTGCTTTATGTCTGATAATAAGCTATGAATCATCGTAACTGCATTTGAAGCTTCATCGTTCTGTACATCAGCATCTAGCTTAGATAATATCTTCAGCCACAGTACCGATATGTACAAGTTCTCTTAAAAGTTTCATCATCAGCAGTAGTCACATTGAAATATAGATTCTTCAGGTGTTCCGGGTCTTCCAGTCCAACTCCTTTTACATACACAGGAGGTATGCTTTCATTTAAAGTTTCACTTACCAATTCTGCTGTTTCTGGAGTAGCCTCTGGAACAGAGATTCCATGGTCTACAGTGTTAAGTAAATTCATTAAGCTAGCTCTCAGCTTCTTCTGTATTAATCTTAGTTTCTAGCCAAGATAAGAAATCTAAATAGACTGTCCGAAAGCTGTATTTCATTTATATGTGATTTTATAATACAAAATACATTTATTTAGAATTACACTACCAGCTAAGGTAGCTTTATCAAAAACTTTCTAATGAGAGAATAATAACTTCATTAGAAACTCTGGTTTCTTTTCCTTTTGGTTTCATCAAAGCTAATTTCAACATATAAGATTCATTACTTTTCTTCATCTTCGTCATCATCAGAGTCATCAGAATCTATTATCGTCATCATCGTCGTAATCCCATCATCATCTCCGAAAGTCAAACTCTTTCCTTGAAGTCATCACTATCTAAGTCGAAATCTTCTCCGATATTTCCATATTCTCCTTCACTAGCATTTTCTTCAGCTTCATTAAGAGCTAGCAGCTATAGCTTGTTTATAAAGCTTTCTGAATAGTTTCTTGATCGTCTGAGCTCAATAGCACTAGTTTACCACTATCGCCTTTGACTTTGTTATAAACGTTCTTTCAAGATGCCATCCAGCTTTTGTTGTGTTTGTACTTTTACTTCGTGAAAGATTCGGCATTATCACAACCTCTTTATAATTCCAGTAAAGACATCTTTAACATGAGTTTAACTACAGACCCCATTTTATTCAAATAAGATTTCTTAGCTTTCTCTTGCGAACCCTTATCTTGCTTGTCGTCTTTTTCTTCTTATCCTTCTTTTCTTGGTCTTTATCTTTACATTTCCCCATATCTAGATCCACACCTCCTTAATAACTATTTGTTTTAAAAACACGTATTTGTTGACCATTAAGAATGGCGTAAAAGAAAGAGGAGCTGTTTACACTCCTCAATCTTATTAAAAGTATTAGTGTACTTTTGCATCTGATGTAGTATCAGCAGTATTAAGAGATTTAGAGTTAACTCCGCATTCGTCTTAATAAGAGGTGCTGCACCAGTAGGTTGAATTCTAACAGACTAATATCAATTCCAGTAGAATCTTCCTTCATTAATTTAGCCGCATTAGTAGCAAACGCTGCTCCGTTTTAAGAACTCTGTTTCTAATTCTGTCATAGAAACATACTCTTCTTTAGAGCATTAAACTTATGACTATTTTTCATTTTGCAAGTCCAATGCTTCTTAGCATTCGCATGTGCAATAGCATTCTTACACTATCATTGATGCTTTGATATGCAGATACAGATAGTCCACTATCTTTTATTCAATAATAGGATGCTAAGAAGTCTCCAGTGAATACTAATTTATCACTGTGAGCGATCACTTCAGGTGCTACCATTGACGCTGTGTACATAGTGTTATAGCAGCGTTAGCTATTCTCATTGCAGCCGCAAAGGCTTCAAATGCAGCCATGTTTATAGTATCTAGCTGCAACATTTCTGAGTTCAGTTTTTTCTTTTGTTGGAGGGTCTACTGAATAAACCTTTGATTGATATGAGCTTCTACAGCAAAGTAATTATCTTTTCCAGGTTCTCCTACAGACGCAGTAACCTTTTTCTACTCTACTGTCTTTAACTGGAGCGAATGTAAGTCCAATTTGTTTTTAGATTGGTCCCGCAATCGTGCTGTTCTTTCCAAAGAATATTGAACAGTAAATTTTTCACTATCCTTTAGAATCTCCATCATATTCATATTGCCAAAATCATTAATCATTCTCTTTACCTCCTTATATTTTATTTTTGTTTCTTTTGAAAATGATCATTCTCTTATAAATAACTTACAAGAACTCCATAATATATTAATTATCTATATTATAAAAATTACGATATAGAAACATCTGAGCGATAATATCCGTCATCGTTTAAAGTCAGGACCTATAGAACAAACTTTGCTCTGCCGCTACTAACCCTTTCATAAGCTAAGACTCCACTAAAGTAAACTGGATTTTCTCAGGAGAAAAGTTACTAACTTCTTTAAATGAATGATAAGACTTTTCTAACTTATTTCAAGTATGCAAAACTATTGAGTAGACACTATATTTATCAATTTTTATTTTCGTATGGATTTCTACTTTGCTGAGTTTATTCGTATAGGATATTATCTTTCCAGGTGCTCAAACATTTTCTATATCTTAATTTTATTATAATATTACGGAATTAGAATAGGATAGATATTCATCTGAGCCTTATCCATCTATCCCTACTCAATCCATAAGAGTGGGTTCTAGTAATTGAGATACTAGAGTGCAATTACTATATGTTTCTTTCTTCAAAAAGGAAAATATGCAAAAATGCTACAATTTGTAAGATTTGCATATAGAATTGAAAATAAAACTCATTGAAAGTTTTTACTTCGATACGTAATTTTGTTATAAAAAATGATTTATTTCTTAATTCTACGAAATGCCTTTTTATAAATAGAAACTTCCCGCATGGCTTTCTATTGCTATTTCTCTTTATATGAAACTCTGTAAGTTCTTGGCTGTCACTACTATCAGTCATTATAACAGTAGTCAGTGGAGTTATTTTACGTATAGGAAAATCCTTATGCGGAAAAAGCTTATAACTTCCATAGCCATAGTATTATCTCTTTCTTCAATGGATTTACGAAGCTGTTATTTTACGTACCATGTTCGTTTTTCATCAATGGATTTTCATGATAGTTACGATGTCCATCTGGTTTTATGAATATTTTGCATCACTGCAAAACAGAACTGTTTAATACTTCAATATTAACGTTTGCTACATCAACACTGAGTTTGATACGTATTTCCTTTTCTGGCTATAAACGCTGGATATGTTTTTCTCAGTCTTTATGTCTGTCTCATAAACAGTCTCTATCGTAGATTGTAATGTTTTATTCTCCCGCATTTATCTTTGAAGCATCATTTATGTTTAATAAATAGTGATACCATTCTCCATAAAAGTTTATATAGTCCGTATTATATAATCCGACTTCAAATCCAAAATATTTAATTAAATCAGAGAAAAGACATATGTGGTATTACGATTTTACCCATCATTACATCATTTTCCAGATTCGATATCATTATCTTATAATCTTTATTTACAAGCTCAAATGCTTTCATTATGATTTCAAATGGCTTCGGATTATCAATACAAAAGTTTATTACACTGGCTGTCTTGAAAGCTTTAGTTCATCGGGCCTATATCAAATAAAATATCAGTTTAGTCTTCCTTCCACTCATCCAATCATTAGTTTGAACAGTCGTTTCGTTTTAACTTCTTCGTTTATATTGGCATACCATCCGTATATCTCAATACAGCAACATATTTCCCAGCCCATATCGGAGTTTCAGAAACACATCATCAGTAACAGGTAAGCTGATAATAATATTTCGTATGCATATTCAGCTCCGTTTATTGGCTCTTTCGGACTAGATAAGATTTATGTATAGCTAAGGATGGGTACTTCCGCTTTCCAATATACGTATCGTGTATCCATTATTCATATAATCTGCTATCTCAGTATAAGATAATATACATCCACTTTTTATCATATAATACATTTTTACCAATACATACCATCAATTTATGATTTGGCGTAGCTTCATATTTTTAACTGTTTTCGGAAAACGTTTATCAAATACATCAATCGTCTCTTTCTTTTTTGATTATATATCTGTCTTACTCATCGGAACTTCGGTATTATCTACATCTATTTCTAACGTATCTTTTAAGTTCTCTTTTATGAATTTAGAAAAATCCGTTAAACACATTCTGTTTAATCTTATCCACATCTAAATTCTTTATATCTTCCTTAACTTTATTTATCGTCTCTTTCGCATCTTTATACGCATCTTTGCTTTTTGCTACCGTTTCATCATGTTGCTTTCTGTATTCTTGATAGCATCTTGTACCATTTGTTTCTTTTTCTTTCAATATCATTTTTAATACTCTTCTTTATATATTAACGACAGATGAAACATTATTCACAACAGCTCACTGGTATTTCAGCTAAATCTCCGTCCTATCTATTTCCAATACGCTTAAATTCAGTTGCATTTCATCCCATATCTTTCCCAAGTTCTTTTCTATTCTCTTCTAATAGTGAGTTGCATTTTCCTTTTGTTGCAGACGGTGGTAAATGTTCTCCTCTATCTAACGTATGTCTCCATTCCGGCTTTGTATCAGAAATTATTCTGATTTACAATTCCCATAATTAAATCCTCCCAAATATTCAATTAACATTATCATCATCATTATCAACTTTTATCAAATATACTACATACTAATGCAATATATGATTTAATAAATAATGATATACGCAATATATTATAATACATTCTTTTACATATAATATCAACTCCATAATAATATATAACTCTTTATAATGTATTTAAAGTAGAATAGACGTAAATAAAATGAGTATATTCAATATATCATACCAAATATATCAAGATAAAGAAAGAGAGAGAAGCAGAAAAGAAATATTATTTCACTTTTATTAGACAAATTAGGAATGTAGGTATATTATTACATATATATTTCTCTATATTTCTATTTCTATTTATGTTCTTTTTATATATTATTATATGTGAGATATGAACTTCGAACTCATATTCCATTACGTTTGGACTCCATTTCCATTCCGTTCTTCAGTCTATATCCTCGATATGTTCCAAAGAAAGAAAAAGTACCCAAAAAGAAAGAAACATTAATACTTGTATACAAAAATAAAAATATATTATATTCACAATCTATGATAATTATAATAAAATATATAAAAGGAGGAATATATATAGGGTAAAGCTAATGTTTGATGCATTAGACTTAAGTCCTAATGGAAAACAAGTAATAGCATCTGGTATAGATGCAGTACAACTATCTATATTTAGAATGATGACTACTCCTAGAGGTAGTTTACCAGACTTTCCTAATATAGGATTTGAATGGAACACTTCTTTGGAATAAATAAAGATAATCCATCATTTGATGATTTATGTTCAGAGATTTAGAGAACAAGTTAGAACTCTTGTAAATAATGAAACAGTAGAAGTGAGTTATACGTAGAATTAAAGGGAGGAGTTATTAGATTTGAAATGGCATATGTAGATAATAAACTTAAATCTATAGGAGCTTCTCTAAGTAGAGATAGTTCTAATAATGTATATTCAAAAATATAACACTTAAATAAGGAGGTAAAGAATATGGAAGATATAAAGTTACAAATAGAGTTTATTTCAGAATAAAAAGAAATGAAGATAAATCTAATATAGATAGACAATACAGCATTTCAATTATATTATACTATCTAAATATAAGAATACTAATGAAATGAGACGTAGAAGAATTATTATATAAAAGCAGATGAAGTTATGAGAGGAAGATCAGCTGAAGTATCAGAATGGTGCAGAGCACAATGTCTTAATAGTAATTATAACGATTTAAAAGAAATAAGTAAATATAACGTTATAAAAGCAATCTTATTCAGTTTTAGACTTAGCTTATCAGATGTCTATAAAACTACTACTAAACAGCATACTAGATGCTGATATAGTAAAACAAAGGTGAAGAAGTATAAAGAGTTAGTAGAACGTATTAAGAGAATACTTATGACAATATATTAAGAAACGTAACAAATACAATCAGATGGTAGTTTAAATACATTTCTTATCTGGAGAAGAATTAGAATATTGCGATAATATGTCTGATGAAATAATAAGAACAGACCCAGAAATAGAAGTCTTAATAATGCTAATAATAAGTTTGCTTCTACACGATACTCTTACCTGACGAAGTATAGAAATGAAATATAAGTTTGAAAAGCAAGAACAGATATGTAATACAGCAAGAGTAACTCCTGAGAAGTTTTGATATCTTCTTTAAAGCTATAGTTAATGACCAAAAACATAGAATGGATACAGAAGTAAGTTTATCTGGTAGTGATACCTACACTTTATGGAGGTGGCTGATTTATACAAAAGTTGATAGTATGGAACCTATTATTAAGAAACATGCTCATTTTATTAGTAGATGTACAAAATGATGATAAGTCTAAGCCAATCTATATTTTCAGATATAATAAAAAGTTATTGATAGCGTAGATTCACAAGACATTACACGTTCTTATGGAAATACGACTGTAAAACATAGTGGATATGAAGAAGTATGGCAGAGGTTTAATAACTTAATCAAGCAATGAAATACAAACTACTCAAACAGAATACAAGGAAAAGATTTGCCACAGGTATAAATCCAGAATATACTCTTAGTGATGGAGAAAGATACAAGAACTAAATAAAGGGAGTATTATCTATGGCTATAGTTAAGAATAACGATAAGAAATGGGATTTTGTTAAAAGTAAAAAGTCAAAATGAAAGCAAAGATACTTTCAGAGATGTTAGACTTTAGAAAAGGATAATCAAGTATCAAAACCAAGTAAAAGTTACAAGTTTAGATGATTTAATATAAAAATAAGGAGGAGATAAAATGAATGATTTTACAACAAACGGAGTTCAAAGCTCCACAAGTTACGTATCAGACTATAATATCTGGTATCAGAGCTGATTGATGAAAAAGGAACTAGACGTGAGAAGAATGAATCATCTCTTATTGAATCTAGTAAATGAAATCAGAAGTAGTCAGTTAAAGAGAGATAATATTAAAGAGAACTTAAAGATATTGATTTCACTTTGTCAGAAATAAAGATGATGATCTACACTGCGTGTCTGAAAGCTTATCTAATTACATAGCACAATTTATTTAGATTATGTTATGGGGATATGGTGAAATGGAGAAATATATAATGTCAGCTAAAACTAAAGCAAGCTGGTATGAGTTCTTTTAGATAGAAATAGAATTAGCTACCAGCTGAGGAGATATGGAAGAAGTAGAATATCTTATGAAGAAAAAGATAGCAGCTATGCAAAGAAGCTAATCCAGATATGGAGATACCAGCTGAAGTCGATTTTAAAGCTCCTAAACAGCCAAATTCTTCGTTAGAACCAGATAA